>JAANMY010000046.1_pt1 | contig 135681 bp, 126 predicted proteins | sample 7279691 | NCBI WGS metagenome assembly JAANMY01 (sample SAMN14094543, study PRJNA606508) | bioreactor metagenome | isolation source: A lab-scale SPAN reactor treating ammonium-rich wastewater day 388 | place: Ireland: Galway | collected 2018-02-07
GCGCAGCATCGCCAGCGCCACGTCGCGGAACTTCAGGTTGCTGGTGGGCATGTGATCAAAGGAGCGGGCGAATATGGGTCCCAGGGCCTCACGGGCCGCCACCAGAGCCTCGCGAGGGGTGGCCGCTTCCTGCTGGCACTGGCCGTAAAGCGCGCCCACCAGCGAGTAGAACGTGCCCGACCAGACGCGCGAGAAAGAGTGGGGCTCGCTGGTGAGCACCTCCTCGGGATAGGTGGGAGGATAGCTGTCGCGCGGGAGCTGGCGCGGGTCGACGTAGCGGAACTCGTTGAGAGCGGTGCGATAGTAAGGGTTGTTATCGTTGTTCGGATTCTGGTCTTCCTTGTTGAAGGCGGTGCCGAACTCCTCGGCCATGCGGCTGAGCAGGCTGGGACGCGAGAAGTCGCCTTCGTTCTCGGCCAGGATCTTGTCCAGGTTGGAATCATACTGCAGGGCGTGGAGGATGGCCGAGCTGTCCCCGAAGCCCTCATGGAAGGAAGCCGGCTCGGTGCCCCAGCCGATGTTGGGGCGCAGGCCGTCCAGGATGGCGTGGCCGGTCTCGTGGGCGATCACGTCGGGCGACTCGGCCGTCTTGACGGTCTTGCCCAGCGAGGGCGAATCCCACTGGCAGAAGTTGATGGAGTCGTCCCAGCGCGAGTAGTAGGCGGTCTTGCCGGTGCCGGCGTGAGGGTTGATGGTGAGCGGACCGTCGAACGACCAGGGAGTCTGGTGGCCCATATAGCGCTCGTAGCTCAGCAGCGTGCGGGCCACCACGGCGGTGGTGTTGACCTGGTCGAACTGATCCGAGCCGAGCTGGTAGTGATAGTTGCCCTGCTCGTCGGCCATGGCCACCGGCACCTGGTCTTGCACCGCCATGCGGGGGCCCGCGAGCTGAGTCCCGATCTCGACCCTGGGGAGCGCGACCGGCTCGAGCACCGAGACCATCGGGTCCTGGGCCAGCATGTCCACCACCACGAAAGGATCGGGCTCAGGCGGGGGTGGCGGCGGCTCGGGAGGAGGGGCTGGCGGGACGGGCTCCTCGCGCAGGCGGAGGGGGGCGGCAGCAAGCGGGGCGGTCATCATAGCGACGCCAGCATAGCAGCGCTCCCGGGGTCAGGGTGTGAACATTTTGGAGACGGTTCGCCCGGGGCAGCAAAAGGAGCGATCATCCCGCCCTGCGAACCTGCCAGCCTGATGCCGAAACTCCTGGTGCGCTCCCTCCTCTGGCTCTGCCTGGTTCTGGCCTTCGCCCGCTGCAGCGGGGAAACCGTCACCAGCCTGGGGCCCTCCGACCGACCCGTCCGCAGAACCTACACCTTCACCCTCGACGTTCCTCCGCGCCTGCAGTGGAACGAGAACTCGGGCTACTGTGGGGAGACCAGCTTCATCTGCGCCGGGCTCTATTTCGGGCAATATTGCTCCCAGTTCACGGCCCGGGAGATGGCCTCGCCCGGTGTGCCCCAGTCAGACCCCTCCAGCCAACTCCTGCTCGGCGTGAATGACCGTAGAGCGGCCGAAATGATGCGCTTGCAGACCATCGAATTCGACTCCAGGGCCCAGCGCTCCACCGACGAGCTCCTGGCCTGGGTCAAGCGCCAGGCCCTGGCCGGCCACATCGTGATCATCGGCGTCTTCAACAATGGCATCATCCTGGGCGAGTGGACCAGCGTCCAGGACGGGGATTCGGAATACGACCACATCGGTCCGGTGCTGGGCATCAAGTCAAACGAGCCTCTGGACAGCCGCCCGGGCGAGTACCTGCCCGAAGACGAGCTCACCTTCTGCGACAACGGCCTTTTTGGCCCCTCGATCGGGTCCCCGCCCACGATGTATCAGTTCCTCTTCCCTTACACCTTCAAGAGCTTCCCGGGAACGCGCGTGGAAGCCAACAATCCCAACGGACCGATCTATATGCTCAAGAATACTCCCCCCAATTACGGGGTGGCCGTCACGGGAGTGGTCGATCCGGATCGCGTGACCGTGCCCGTGCGACTGCGCTCGAGCAGCGATACCGAGCCCCAGATCGATCACCACAGCAATGTCCCTCCAGAGCCTGTGCCCATCACGCTCACGGCCACGGTCAGCCTGCCCGACCCGGAGGCAAGTTACAATCTCTACCAGTACGATCGTTTCGAAAAGGTTCCCACCACCGGTTTCAATGCAGCAGCAGGGAATGCTGCCCGGGTCTGGACCATCCCGGCGGGCTCGGGCGAGGAATTCACCGTCAAGCTCGACGTGCTCTCGGATCAGACGGTCATCTTCCGGGCCGTCCCCAGCACGGCGCCCTAGGAGCGCAGCCGGAAACCCCCTTGACACAGTTTTCCGGCCACGCGACGCCCAACATATTGTGCGTGCTGGAAGTCCGGCCGTCTCCAATAACTTGTGGTGGCGGAGGCGGGGGCAGGGCCCCCCGAGAGACCCCATGGGGTTTTGCGGCCGGACTTTGAGGAGGCCCCGAAAGCCCGGTCAGCATCAGCCCCGGGCCCCGCTATTTGATCAAGACCAAACTTTTCACAGGACGTTGAGCGGCGAAGCTCGTCGTTTAGCATTTTCCAAGCTCGCGCCCGGAGGACCTGTGAAAACGAGACTGTTTGGCTTTGGTATCATCTTTGCGCTCTGGACGGCCACCCTTTCGGGGTGCTCATCCAACAACTCCCTGACGCCCACATTACCGAACGGGCTGGGGGCTGACCAGACGAGAGGAACGGTCCGGGTCTTTCTGGCCGATCCGGGAACAGACGATGCCCAGGCTCAGGTTCGACAGGCCCTGACTTTCTTTGGCATCGATGACCAGGGCGAGGTGACCTTCCGCCCCGTGACGCTGGACTATCGCTCGTTCCAGACTCTGGAGAACGTGCCCATCGAGACCACCAGCATCATCGTGCAGGATCCGGATGATCCGTCCGTGCTGGCGACCGAGCAGGTGACCGTGCTGCCCGGTCAGACCACCTACGTCAGCGACGTGGTCCTTCTTCCCACCCGCACGGCGCCTCTGGTAGGCCTGATCGCGCCCAAGATCGGGGACGGGAAGCCGGTTCAGGTCGGGTCCGGCTTCGTGCAGACGACCCCCAGCACCATCGGAGATCCCGGCGCCAACAACACCATGGCGGGCGCCAACGCCACCAGTGCCACGGATGACCTGCCGCATCCCTACAAGACGAACTCCTGGCTGAGCCCCATCTTGTATGCGGATAACCACTCGAAAGTCTATGCCGGAGGAGGCACCGGGCCGGGTCAATACAACCCCAGCACCAATCCGCAGGTGCTCGACCAGCGCCCGGTTTATCCCCACCCGTGGATTCTGGGCTACAGCGTGATCGAGCCGGCGGCCTTCGGGCGGCCAAACCCGCCGGTCGTGCCCAACTTCCCGCAGAACAGGGGCCTCAAGCTGATCGCCGAAGTCCCCTCCTTCGGAGGCGGACCGCAGATTCCGTCTCCAGATGGCGGCAACCTCCCGGACTACGGCAGATGTCGACCCCGGGCAGATCCGAGGCCGTGAAATAGACCAGCGGGTTGCCGCGGACGGTGGTCAGTTTGAGTCCCGGGATTCACGGCCAGTCGCATCAAGGTCGCCCGGATGGGCGACTACGATGCTGATCTCCGCCTATGTCGCTTGGACCGGAAAGTATCGTACCGGCGATTTCAGCGTGCAGCGCTCCAGCGCGCTCTTTTATCCTCAGGGCTCGGCCACCTACTCGCAAGGGGACCCGGTCAATAATTCCGGGGCCGGGGGTGACGGGACCAACAGCGTCAAGACCGGGCTGACATTCAAGGCCAGCAACCAGAGCAACTACTACACCATCGCCAACCTGCCCGATCAAACGTTCCAGGACGAGGCCACCCTGACCAGGCTGGCGCAGGCCGCTTTCTCATTCCCAACCAGTACCGTGGTTGAGTACAGGACGAAGCAAGTTCCCGGGGGCTCATTTGGGTCCGGCAGGTCCGGTGGCACCCAGGAGCCCGGGAAGGACGCCCCTGCTTCCCCCGCGAACGGCGGCTCGCCATGCGAGAGCTGCAAGCGGACCTGGTCATCGTGGGCGCAGGGGTGGGGGGCTGCGCGGCCGCCTGGGCGGCCCTGCGCCGGGGGCGCCGGGTGATCCTGAGCGAGTCCTGCGACTGGCTGGGTGGCCAGCTGACCTCGCAGGCCGTGCCACCCGACGAGCACCCCTGGATCGAGCAGTTCGGCTGCACTCGCAGCTACCGCCGGCTGCGCGAGGGCATCCGAGAGCACTATCGGCACTACTATCCCCTCACCGAGGCGGCCCGGGCCAACCGGCTGCTCAATCCCGGCAACGGGTTCGTCTCCGCCATCTGCCACGAGCCCCGGGTCAGCCTGGCGGTGCTGGAGGGCTTTCTCTCTCCCTACCGGGCCGGGGGACAGCTGACGGTGCTGACGGAGCACGAGCCGGTGCGGGTCGAGAACGAGGGGGATCGGGTCAGCGCCGTCCACCTGCAAGGACCCGAGGGGCCGGTGGTCTGTCACGCGCCCTACTTCATCGACGCTACCGAGACCGGTGATCTGCTGCCCCTGGGCGGCGTGGAGTATGTGACCGGGGCCGAGTCGGTGGCCGAGACAGGCGAGCCCCACGCCAAACCCGCGGCCCAGCCCGCCAACCAGCAGGCCATCAGCTGGTGCTTCATCCTCGATTACCAGCCCGACCGCGACAACACCATCGAACGCCCCCGCGACTATGCCTTCTGGCGCGACTACCTGCCCCCCCTCACCCCCTCCTGGGGTGGGCCGCTGCTCTCGTGGCAGGCCACCCACCCCATCACCCTCGAGCCGGTGGTGCGCAGCTTCGATCCCCTCGAGCCCGAGCCCCACCGGGGCCCCATGGACCTGTGGACCTTCCGGCGCATCGCCGACCGGGCCAACTTCCAGCCGGGCGCCTACGAGAGCGACATCTGCCTGGTCAACTGGCCCCAGATCGATTATCTGCCAGGCAACATCGTGGACGTCGACGCGGCCGAGCGCGAGCGCCACCTCGAGGGTGCCCGCCAACTGAGCACCTCCATGCTTTACTGGATGCAGACCGAGGCTCCCCGGCGAGACGGGGGCACCGGCTGGAAAGGGCTACGGCTGCGGGGGGATCTTTGCGGCACCTCCCACGGCCTGGCCAAGCGCCCCTACATCCGCGAGTCGCGCCGCATCCGGGGCCGCTTCACGGTCAAGGAGCAGCACGTCGGCGGGGAGGGCTCGGCCACAGTCTTTCCCGATTCGGTGGGGGTGGGAGCCTACCGCATCGATCTCCACCCCTCCACCGGGGGCGACAATTACATCGACGTCAGCGCCTGGCCCTTCCAGATCCCGCTGGGGGCGCTCTTGCCCCGGCGGGTGGAGAACCTGATGGCCGGGGGCAAGAACCTGGCCTGCACCCACATCACCAACGGCTGCTACCGCCTGCACCCGGTGGAGTGGAACGTGGGGGAGGCGGCCGGGCTGCTGGCCGCCTTCTGCCTCGAGCACGACCGCGCCTCGCATCAGGTGGGCGATGATCCGGCCGACTTCCAGGCCCTGCTGCGAGCCGAAGGGGTGGAGCTGGAGTGGCCCAGGCTTGAGACTCTGTAAGCGCTGCGGAGCGCGTTGACGTGCAGGAGCCAGCATCACCGAGCTCATCAGCAGCACGCTGACCAGGGCGATCCCCAGGGAGGGAGTTCTACGGCTCGCAGAAGAAACACATCAAGCTCTGGCAGAAAATCCCCGCCTGCGAAAGTCGAGCTGAGGCCGGTCAATCTCCTCCGGGCAGGTCCTTCAGGGCTTGCCGGCCCGTCCTCTGCGCCTGGGGGTCTGGCAGGGTCAGCATCTTCTCATAGTCGGCCCGCGCCCTGGCAACCTGGTCGGTGGCCAGGTAGCAGTCGGCCCGACCCGCCAGGGCGGGGCCGCTGGGCGAGAGCTCGATGGAGCGCGTGTAAGCCAGGATGGCTTCCTGAAAGCGGCCCTCCGACTGCAGCAAGACCCCCTTGCGAACATAAGCGCCCGGATCGCGGGGCTCGAGGGCGATGGCCTTCTCATACTGCTCCAGAGCCAGGTCCACCTTGTCGTCGGCGGCCAGCTGGTCGCCCAGCTTGAGGTAGCGGGCGGTGGCGCTGAGACTGCCGCCGGACTTGACCTGGGCTTCCACTGCCTGGGCGGTCGCCGGGCTGAGCTCTTTCAAAGCCTTCAGATCGACCTGGTAACGCTTTTTGTCTTTGAGCTGCTGGTAGCACAGGGCCCGCATTCCCAGGGCCTCGTAATCCCTGGGGTCGAGTTTCAGAGCGGCGTCGAAGCTCGATATGGCCTGCTTGAAACGCCCGTCCTCGAGCAGGTTGCGGCCCCGCTGCTGGTGGATCTGCTGGCGGCGCCAGGCCTCGGCGGCCGGGTCGAAGGTTTTCAGGGCGCAAGCGAACTCTTTCTCGGCTCGCGGGCGCTGGTCGAGCGTCGCGTAGCACTGAGCCCGACCCAGGTGCAGTCCCCACTTGCGGGCGGCCGGGGCCTGCTCGAGGGCGGCTGCAAAATCTTCGGCTGCCTGGGCGGGATGGTCCAGCATCTGCTGGCAAGCGCCCCTCTGGGCGGTCAGCTGCCAGCTTCCAGGATGGCGCTCCAGGCCCTGATTGGCCGCCTCCACTCCCTTCTGGAACTGGCCCTGGCGACCGAGCTGGTCGATCTGGTTGACGAAGTCCTGCTCGGTTTCGGGGGCGCGGGGGGAAGCCGATGGGCCGGGGCTGCTGGAGGCCACCGGCGCGGGGGGCGGGGTGCTACATCCCACCTGGAGGAGGAGCAGGGCTCCGATCAGCCATTTCATCTCGATGGTTTCCGTCGCGGCGCGGCCGGAACCTGCCCGAGTGGACAGAATGGTTCTTTTCCTGTATGCTGCCTCCAATCGATCGCTTCGTCTTTCGGAAAGGACCCTGTTGACTTTTGTCTTTTACCCCCTATGATCTGCTGCCTGGCAGCCTGAAGGCGCTTCAACGCATGCAGATCACCACCCCCACTCCCATCCAGAGAACCACCATTCCCCTCCTGCTCGAAGGCCGTGACGTGCTCGGGCAGGCCCGCACGGGCTCGGGCAAGACCCTGGCCTTCGCCCTGCCCATGATGGAGTTTCTCGACCCCGCCCAGCCCTGGGTTCAGGCGCTGGTGCTGGCCCCCACCCGCGAGCTGGCCGCCCAGGTTGCCAGCGTCATCGACGAGCTCGGTCGTGCTGACGGCATTCGCGCCGTGCAGGTCTTCGGGGGCCGCTCCATCAACACCCAGGTGGCCCAGCTCCAGGGCGCCCAGGTCGTGGTCGGCGCCCCCGGGCGGGTGCTCGACCTGGCCAGACGGGGCTCGCTGCAACTGGGTAAGGTCGAGTTCGTCGTGCTCGACGAGGCCGACGAGATGCTCGACAAGGGCTTTGCGCCCGACGTGGAACGCATCCTGGCCTTGCTTCCCAGGGACCGGCAAACAGCCCTTTTCTCGGCCACCATGCCCGACTGGGTGCTCTCGGCCAGCCGCAAGCACATGTACCAGCCCGAGAAGGTCAGCGTGGACCGCCCCGAGGTGCCCGCCAACATCCGCCAGCTGGCCTACTGGGTGGCTCCCGAGCAGCGCATGGATGCCCTGAAGACTTTGCTCGACAAGCGCCCCGACGGCTCCACCATCGTGTTTGGCCGCACCAAGCACGGGGTCAAAAAGCTGGGCCGGATTCTCGAGAAACTGGGCTATCCGGTGGGCTGCCTGCAGGGTAACCTGAGCCAGAACGCCCGAGACCGCGTCATGGCCGACTTCAGGGCCGGCAAGATCGGCATCTTAGTGGCCACGAACGTGGCCGCCCGAGGGCTCGACGTCGACCACGTCGAGCTGGTCATCAACTACGAGTTACCCGAGAGCTCCGAGTTGCTCACCCACCGGGTGGGCCGCACGGGGCGCATGGAGCGCGAGGGGACCGCCATCACCCTGCTGACCGAAGCCGAAGCGGCCAGGTGGCGAACCTTGCAGCGCGGACTGGGACGCAAAATCGAATCGGTCGCCTGGCGACAGAGCTGAAGAAAGAAGGAAACCGCCCATGGCAAAGCCCAATCCATCATTTTTGAAACGACAAAAAGAGCAGGCCCGTCGCGAGAAGGCCGAGGCCAAGCGCACTGCCCGCCAGAACAAGAAGAACAACCCACCCCAACCCACCGACGCGGAAGGCGAGCCGGAAGAGGAGAGCCAGAACCAGACCGAGGCTTGAGCCCGAGCAGCGTTCCCTGCTGAGGAGATTCAGCCCTCAGGGCCTGCCCGAGGCCGCCGTGCTCAGCCAATGAGTCCCGGCAGAGGTACTTGCAGAACACCGGGTCTTGCGACACTATCGTCCCCTCGCTGCGAGCCTGGGCGATCAGCGACCGGTTCGAACGGGTCGGTGTGCACGGGAGGCAGAGAACAGACCTCAGCCGCTTGACTGAGCGTGATCGGGAGCACAACAAAGGGTCCCGTGGGCAGCCAGTCGCTGGAAGAACGTTGACCGAGATCCTGGAAGCTCCAATGTTCTCTGGGACACTTTGATGGTCGCCTCCCCCAGGCTGACCTGGTTGCGAGCTCCAAGGAAAAAGCGCGCCCCCCCCCGGCGCGCTTTTTCTCACTTCTTGGTGGCTTGCTTATACCTGGCCACCAGCGCGTTGTAGTCCAACCCTCCCGCGAAGAAGGTCAGCACTTTACCGCTTGAGTCGACCACGAAGGTGGCCGGGATGCCCCGGACCTGCTTGGCAAGGTCGGGGTATTTCTTCATCTGGTTTGCGTCGTCGACGTTGATGTACTCGATGGGCACGTTCTGGGCTGACTCAAACTGAGCCAGGGTCGGCTTGAAGCGCCGACACGGCCCTCACCAACTGGCCCAGAAGTTGATCAGCCTGGTCCCACCGCCAGAGCTGGCCGGCGAAGAGCCTGTGCTGCTGACCGACTTCACCGGCAGGTTGACGTCGATGCTGCCCATGTCCTTGTTGTGCCTGGCCACCGCGCCCAGGGCCTGAGCCGTGGGGATCAGCGGCACCAGGGTGGCTCCCGCCTGGTCGGCCGTCGCGATGGGCTTGCCCTGATAGTAGACCTGTCCGGTGCCGCTGGCGTCGGTCGGCAAAGCCGCCGTTTCACCCTCAGCGGTGACCACCCAGTTGCCCTGCACCTCGGTCAACTGGAAACCTAGCGCTGCAACCAGGGCCTGCAACTCAACGGCGGTCGCGGGCCCTTTGCCCGACACCGCTCCTTTGAAGGGCTTGTTGCGAATGTAGACCTGCTCACCCCAGGCCGGACCGGCCACCAGGACCAGTCCCAGGACCAGAGCGAGGCAGGAGATCCATCGCCGCATTCGAGGGGACCTCCTTTCCATGAATAAGGCCAGGTTCCTGAACCAGGCACGGGGCACCTGCTCACTCCCCCTCCAGGCTGCTCTGCCAGCGACTCTCGATCTGCCTCAGGCGGCCCGACTCGATGATGGCCAGCAAAACGATGTTCAAATCGTTCGTCAGCTCAAAGTCGGGAGGCAGGCCAAAGCCGTAATTCTGGGGCTCGAAGGGAAACGAGCTGAGGTGGAGCGGCAGCTCCGGATACTTGGCCAGGAAATAGCTCAGGCTGGGCCGGTCGAACACGACACAGTCGGCCTTGCCTTCCAACACCGCCGCGATGGCCGCGTCCAGACCGGGCCTGAGCACCACGCGGTCGGTGTAACGACCCACCACACCCTCGAAGAAGCTGCCCGCCACCGTGGCTACCCGCAGGTCCTCAAGTTGAGCGGGTTTCTCAATGGGATTGGCGTTGATCTGGCTGAGTGTCAGCGAGCTGGAGATTCCAGCCACAAGAGAGCCGACGATCAGCATGGAGAGGAGAATCCAGACCGAGCTCACCACCCGCCCGCCCGGCGTGACCGGTACCCGGTCACCGTAGCCGACCGTGGACATGGTCACCAGGGCCAGCCAGAACCCGGTGGCGATGCCAGGGCCGGGAGTTTCCGGGAACTGCTTGTTGGTTCCCCGCTCGAGCAACCAGAGCAGGGAGCCCACCAGGAGCAGAGCCAGGAAAATGACTGCCAGGCCATAAATGGCGGCCGTTCGAGCCACCGGACGCAGCCGATCCCAGGTGCTGCCCTTCATGGGCGAGAGGATGGCCACGGTGGACTGATAATAGGGCTGGGTGAAGTCCACCACGCGCTCGCGCTCGGCCGTGATACTCAGCGTTCCGACCAGGACGTCGAGCTCGTTGTGGCTGAGGTCCTCCAGGCCGCGGTGCTGACTTTCGACGTGGTGATAGTCGTACTCTAGCTTCAAGCGGTCGGCCATCTCCTCCCACAGCTCCACCGCGATACCGGTCGGCCTCTGGCTCTCGTAGAGCACGAAGGGGGGCGTGCCCACAAGGCCGATTTTGAGACGGCGGTGAGGCTCTTGAGCCACCAGGGGAACGGCCAGCGATAGCACCAGGCAAAGGTAAAAGAGCACACGAGCCATGAGCTGCGGCAAGTTCGCCGCATCTGAAGCAATCCTCCCCGACCAGGAAGCGGAGCCCGGACACCGAGAAGCATCGCCCGGATGAAGCAACCCGAGTCGGAGCCGCGCCAGTGCGATCCCGAGCTTTACGCCCTGTGCCTGGTTCAAGCCGCTTTGCGCGGAGGAGCCCGCGAGGTGCGCATGGAGCACCATGGCTGGGTGACCCGATTTGAGCTGCCCGGCCTGGAGGTGGGGTCCACCACCATCGAGCGATTGTCGGAGTGCCTCGAGGCTCCGGGACCCGAGGGCGCCCTGGCCCGAGCCGTGGCTCTGGCCTCCCGGCTGCAGCCCCGCGAGATCAGGCTGCAGAGCTCGGGCACACTGCTGCGCGTGCGAGGCGAGCTACGGGCGGTGCTCAGCCAACCCTGCAGCGACGTCGTCTTCGAGCTCGACTGCCGGCCGGCGATCGTCAAGCGAATGCTCAGCCGCCCGGTCCACCGCGAGGACCGCTGCCTGAAGAGCTTCTGCCAGCTTTGCCCCATCCCTGTCTCGGTGGGGGGGACCCCGGTGCGGGGACGCTTCGACCTCAAGGGATGCCTGGCCGTTCTGTTGTGGGGACCGGTGGAGGGAATGCCTTTCTACCGCCCCGCGCGAGCCCAGGTGGAGAGCCGACCGGCTCCGGGGGGCGACTTCGTGGCCGCACTGGGCCTGACCGGGAATGAGGTCGCCTCCAAGACCGTGCTGGTGGTGGACGGACTGGCCTTCGAGGCCCCCCCTACCCGCGGAATCAGAGCCGTGGTCTGGACCTCGGCCCTGAAGCTCAAGCAGGAGCTGGACGGGGTGGCCGAGGACCGGCGCTTTCAAGAGCTGACCGGGCAAATCAAGGAGGCCCTGCGCGAGCTGCGCAACTTGCTCTGGGAGCGCCTGCCCGAGATGAGCCCGGCTCAGCTGGAGCGAGCCTCGGCCTACCTCGAGTCCCAGCTCGAGCGAGCCAGGCTGAGCCAGCTTGAGCGGCTGCTGCAGGCCCGCGAGAAGCTCGAGGGGCCCAACTTGAGGCTGATCGTGGCAGCGGCCGAGAAGGCCGTGGCCGAGAACCGGCTGCTGGACGCCCGGACCCACTACCAGAGGGCCCTGCAACTGGCCCCGGAACGTTCGGTCGCGCTGCTCCAGGGTCTGGTGCAGGTGCTTCAGCAGTTGCGCATCCCTCCGCGCCAGCTGGAGGGACACGTCCAGGAGCTGGTGGCGGCCCAGGGGTTGGGCACGCGCCAGGCAAGGGCCGCCTTCTTCGAGTCCATGGGCCGCTACTCGGCCTCGCAGGGCTACCCGCGCGAGGGCCGGCTCTATCTGGCCGAAGCCCTGATCCTGCAGGAGAGCCTTCTGGGCCGAAGCCATCCCACGGTCGACAAGCTGCGCGAGCTGATCGATGGGCTGTGAGGCAGATGCAGGGGAAAAACCGGTGGAAAGGAGCCTCGGGCGCGGCCCGCAGAGAGATTGTGCAGGCGGCCTGGTTGCAGAAAACTACCGAGGCGGGCCTTTGCCGCGTGAATCGGGGAGCTGTGTTAAATGAAGTTCGACCCTGAGCGCGCAATCCGTGTTCGGGCCTGGTTGCTCTTCTGGCTGCTGCTGGCCAGCCTCGGCCTGGCCCAGAACTATCTCGAGCCGGCCTATCTCGAAGCGGTGCGCGATGCCGAGCGAGCCGAGCCAGACGAGATCTGCCGCCAGCTGGTAGCCCTCACGGCCGACCAGGACGAGCTGGTCTGGGAAGGCGAGTGCGGGCGCTCGCGGGTCTTGATGTTGCGCTGGGTATCCGGCGCTCAATTCGATCGCTTTGTGGGCCAGGACCTGGTGCTGGCCGAGGATAGCTTCGTGACCCCCGTGCCGGCCGTGGCCACCTGGTTCCGCTCACGGGCCATCACCCCCACCGTGGGGCGACTCGAGCAGCTGCTGGGGCTGCCTCCTGGAACGGGCAAGAATCGCCTGGTCGAGCTCTGGGCCTGGCCTGAGACCATGGTGCGGCCGAGCCCCGATCCCGAGGTCACCGACCGCGAGGCCGGGCTCGAATTCCCTGACGGCGTTAACGACAGCTATCGAGCCTGGTTTGAGAATCGTCGCGAAAGCTGCTACCGGGGGCCCGCACCCTACCCCTGGACCCGCCTGGGCTACACCTACGACTGGGGCTCTGCAAACCACGTGGGGGTGAGCGAGTTCGTGGTGCCCCGCGGCACCGAGGTGGGAGTGCGGGCCGTCTGGAGCGACCTGGAGTATTTTACTCAGGGGCCCAACCCCTGAAGTTTCTTTACCTTCCTCCTCTACAATGAAGAAAAGGAGGAATGCAAAATGCCACGCTCTCGCTTTTTCCTCGGCCTGCTGGCCGTCATCGTGGCCGTCGCGGCCACCTCGATCTTGAAACAGGGGGGACCGCACCGCCGTCCGGTGCCTCCCCCCCACGACCCACCCGCCCGCGTGCGCTCACTTGGAGCCGACCGGATGGAGCTGGAGGCGCCCTCAGGCTGGCGCAAGACGGTGCTGCTCGAAACCGGAACGCACTATCGGGTGGGCCGCACCCAGGTGGGCCGAGAGGCGGTGCAGGTGGGAAGCCTTGTGGTGGTCTTCGACGTCGAGGGCGGTGAGTTGCCCAGGGCCCTGCTGGTGGATCTCTTGCCCCCACCGCCGCCTCGCTGACCTCGCTCGCTCGCCGGCCGCCCCCGCCGAATCGGGCAGGCCCAGGTCAGGTGCCACCGCCAGGACGACGTGCTGGACGTTTACGTGACCAGGAGGACGATTTCCGGCGACGGCCCGAGCACTTACCAGATGCAGATGCAGATCCAGAACGTGCACCGGGGAAACCTGAAGACGGGTCGGAGTCTGGAGGCCTTTGGGGACGGGGCGCAACCGAAGGTCGGCGATCAGTACATCATCATGGGTCGCGTCAAGGATGGATGGTTCCACGTCGATCCGACGATTCAGCTATCCCTATACCCACGAGAAGGCCGGGTGGATTTTCCAGCTGTTGAAGCAGTAAGACTGCAGGGCATCAGCCTCAGCCCAGGTTTTTCTCATAGCGCCAGAAGACCCGCTCGATAAACGCGCCGCAGGCGCGGGCGTAAAAGCGGAAGGGCCCCACCCAGGGGATGGTGCAGCGCTCCAGGCCCTGGGCTTGAAAGTCCTGCAGGCAGCGAGAGAGCAGCACCCCGCCCAGGCCGGCTCCGCGGTGCTCAGGGCTGGTGCCCATGGGGCCGAACCAGCCCGTGCCCCGGTTGTTGGCGTCGTAGCCGGCAAAGCCGAGCAACTCGGGGCCCGAGAAGGCGAGGTGGAGGCTGATAGGCCGGTTGCCCAGCATCACCTCCACCTCGGCCTGCCAGGGGGCAAAGTGCTGCTGCAGGAACTCCAAGACCACCGGGCGGTCCTCAGCCGTAGCCCGGCGGACCTCGAAGCCCGCCGGGGTGGGTCGGGCAAAGTCGCGGCCGGCCAGCTCGCAGCAGAGGTTGTAGCACTCGCCGAACTTCTCGTAGCCGTGCTTTTCGAAGAACAAGACAGCCTCGGTAGAACGCACGTCCAGGCCGGGCACGAGGTAGTTGGGCACACTCTCGATGGCCCGCAGCTTTCTGGCCCTGAGCGAGCGCTCCACGGCCTGCAAGAGCTCTGAGCCGATGCCCCGGCGGCGATGCTCGGGGTGGACGGCGATCAGCTTGATGGAGCCACGCGCAACCCCGTGGCAAAAGCCGAGCAGTGCGCCCTCGTCCCACACCAGGGAGGTACCCGGGTCTTCGCGCACCTTCTCGTGCAAGAGCGGGGCGGTGAGGGTGTCAAAGCGCAAGCTGCGCTGCAAGAGCTCGAGCAGGGCCGGATCGTCTTGCTCTCGGAGCGCTCGGATCACTTGTCGGAGAAGGTGGCGATGAACTCGCGGTCGCGCCAGGCCAGCCAGGCCACCCAGAAGCTGGGCAGCGTGCAGATCAGGATGTAGAGGAAGAATCCCTGAAAGCCCAGGGCCGTCTTGACGTAGCCGGAAACCATCTGGGGCAGCATCAAGCTCAAGGCCATGAAGCCGGTGCAGATGGCGTAGTGGGACGTCTGGCGATCCCCTTTGGCGAAGTACATCAAATAGAGCATATAAGCGGTGAAGCCGAAGCCGTAGCCGAACTGCTCCAGGAACAGGAAGGCGCTGATGAGCACCAGGTTGTCGGGCTGGGCCACGGCCAGGTAGAGGAAGGCCGCATTGGGCAGGTGCATGGTCACGATCAGGATCCAGAAGAGCTTTCTCAGCCCGAAGCGAGCCACCAGAAAGCCAGCCAGGATACCCCCGCAGATGATGCCCAGCACGCCGTAGGTGCCATAGGCGATGCCCACCTGCTCGGTGCTCAGGGCCAGGCCGCCTTTGGCATGGGGGCCGGTCAGGAAGGGGGCCACCATGGCCAGCAGCTGGGCCTCGGCGAAGCGGAACAAGAGCATGAAGGCGATGGCCTTCTGGATGGCGGGCTTGGCGAAGAAGGTGCGGAAGCTCTCCAGGTAGCCGGCCAGGAAGTTCTCCTCGCGCACCGGCCGGTCGGATGGGGGTCGGGGCAGCGCCACCAGGTGGTAGACGGCCACGGCCACGAAGGCGGCGGCCGGAATGCAAAGCACGGTGGACCAGCCCTGCAGCTTGCCCATGCTCAGGGTCAGGCGGCCAGCCGCAGCCACCATGAACCCCTTGGCGCACAGCATGGCCAGCCGGTAGGCGGTGGCCCGCACGCCCGTGAACTGAGCCTGATCGCGCTCGTCCAACCCCAGCATGTAGAAGCCGTCGGCGGCAATGTCGTGGGTGGCCGAGGTGAAGGCCATGACCCAGAGCACGGCGGCGCTCAAAAAGAGCCAGTTGGGCAAGTGCAGGGTGGCGGCCAGGGCAAAGAAGCAGGCCGCCAGCACCAGCTGCATGGCGACGATCCACCAGCGCTTGGTCTTGACCAGGTCGACCATGGGGCTCCAGAGAGGCTTGAGCACCCAGGGCAGGTACATCGAGCCGGTGATCAGGCCGAGCTGGATAGCGTCGACGCCCAGGTCGTTGTAGAGGAACTTGGCCGTGTCCGAGACCACCGCGTTGGGGATGCTCTCGGCGAAATACAGGGTGGGCACCCACAGCCAGGCACGATTCACCCGGCCCGGTTCCGCGCCGGGAGGAGGTCCCCTGCCGGTTGGGCCGGGGAGTTGAGTGCGCATGCGCCCCAGGTCAGCTGGTGTGACCGCGCCGACACCGGATCTGTAAGCGCGGTTACGGTGCCAACCGGGCAGTTGGCCCTAGATTGAAACTATGTTGTGCCTCTTTAGACCCGAAGTCTTCCGACCCCGCCAGGAGGCGAAGAAGCCCGAGCCACGGCCCGAGCAGGCCCGCCTTCCCGAGCCGCTTTACAGGGCCACTTTCCATGTGGGCGCCGCGCTGCTGCGCTGGGGCGTCTCCACGCTGATCCAGCAAGTGGCCCGACGCCAGCGTCTGGAGGGCTCCTTGCTGAGGCTGGCCCGGCAACGCCAGGGTATTTTGAGCCTGGCCGACGCGACCAGCGAGCTGAGGGCCAGTTGGAGCGACTGCGAGGCTGTGCTGAGCACTCTGGCCCGGCGTGGAGTTTGCTATCAGCATGAGCAGGCCTACATCTTCGAGCAACACCTGCCGCGCCTCTGGTATTGCGATTACTGCGACGGGGTCCACAACAAGGGAACGATCTGCTGCAACTGCGGCGCCGCTCTGGTGGAGCGCGCCTGTCAGGTGGTGGGGCCGGACAGGTGCGCGGTCAGGTCGGCCAGGTAGGCCTTCCAGTCGGGGATCGAGTGCTTCAAGGTGCTGTGCAGAGTGCCCAGGTCGAGGTCGCGAGGATGGTCGACTCCCCTGGCCGCGGAGCCGAAAACGACCACCAGGGCCAGGCCTTCTGACCTGGCCAGGTAGCGAAAATCTCGCCAGGCAAGCAACGAAGCCATCGCAGTCAGGAGAGCACGTCAGGTGGCGGCGGGAACGGGGCGGCTCTCAAACAGGTCGCCCGGAGCGAAGGGGTTGCCCTGCTGGTAGGCCCAGGCATCCATCCAGCCCTTCCCGGGAGGCTTGAGCTGGCGGATCAGCACGGCTCCCTGGCCGCAGGCCACGACCGGGCCCTGGCCCTTCTCCACCCCCAGCACGCAGCCGGGAGGGCCGCTGCCGCCTGTCAGGCTGGCTCGGCCCAGCTTGAGCTGGTTGGTCTTGAAGGCGGTGGTGGCGCCGGGCTCGTGGGCCAGGGCGCGCACGAAGTTGCTCACCTCTGCGGCAGGACGGGTCCAGTCCACCCAGAGATCTTCTTTCTTGAGCACCTTGGAGTAGTTGGCCCCCTCGGCCGGCTGGGCACGGCGCGGGGCGGTGCCGCTGGCCAGGGCGGTCAGGGTCTCGGAGAGCACCTCGGCGCCCAGCGCGGCCAAGCGTGCGGACAGCTCCTCCCCCGTCTCCTCGGGACCGATCTCGGTGCACCGGCACAAGATCAGATCGCCCGTGTCGTAGCCCTCGTCCATGAAGAAGGTCCACACCCCCGTCTGGCGATCGCCGGCCATGATGGAGGCCTGGATGGGGATGGCTCCCCGATGGCGCGGCAGGAGTGAGGGGTGGACATTGATGCAGCCGTGGCGGGGCAGATCGAGGATGCTCTTGGGGATCAGCTTGGCGTAGGCCACCACCACGATGACCTCGGGCTCGAAGGCCGCAAGCTCGGCCAGCACCGCCTCGTCGCGCAGCTTGAGGGGCTGCAGCACGGGAACGCCCAGCTCCAGGGCCCGGGCTTTGACGGGCGGAGGCGTGACCTTGTTGCCGCGCCCGCGGGGCTTGTCGGGCTGGCTGTAGACGGCCTTCAGCTCGCACTGGCGGGCCACCACCTCGAGGCTGGGCAGGGCGAAGTCGGGGGTGCCCATAAAGACCACCTTCACGCCTCGACCTCCTCCTCTTCCTCCTCCTCCTGGCCCTGCCGGGTGCCGTCGCGGATGCCGCTGGCGATATCTGTGAAGAGGCGGCCGTCGAGGTGATCCACCTCGTGTTGGAAGACGCGGGCGAGCAAACCCTCGGCGGGGATGCGCACCTTGCGGCCCTGCTCGTCCACTCCCCGGGCCACGAGTTTGGCGGCCCGCTTCACCTCGCCCTGCACTCCAGGAATGCTCAGGCAGCCCTCAGGGCCGATCTCCTCGCCTTCTAGCTCGTCGAGCTTGGGGTTAATCAGGCAGATGGGGCCGTCGCCGATGTCCACCACGATGACCCGCTTGGAGATGCCAACCTGGGGCGCCGCCAGGCCGATGCCGCGCGCTTCGTACATGGTCTCGATCATGTCCTCGAGCAGGCGCAGCAAGATCGTGTCGATGCGTTCCACGGGGCGGGCCTTCTGACGAAGGACCGCCTCGGGAACGAATCGGATCGGGAGAACGGCCACGACGGACTAGTAACCGGGCGGATTGGTGCGGGTGGCCGTGGGCCTGGGCGTCGGGGTGCGGGGGGTGTAGGTGGCCGTGGGGCTGGCCGGGGCCGCCGTCGGATCCGAGCCACCGGGGCTGGCCGCACCCGGGCTGGGGCTGGTGTCGTCGGGGGGAACCTCGTGCTCCACCATCGCCTTGGGCTGAACCTGGATCTTCTGATAGTTGTACCAGATGGGCGGGTCGGGCGTGAAGCTGAAGGACTGGCCGGGCTTCAGGGTTCCCACCGGCTTTTTCCACTCCATCACCGTCTGGCCAGCCAGGTTGAGCAGGCGCAGGCTCAGGGTCACCTTGCTCAAGGCCTTGTCCTTGGAGGTGTTCTGAATGGTGCAACTGGTGCGCACCTCACCCACGAAGGTGGCCCCGGGGGTGGTGCTGTCCGAGAAGTCGAGCTTGGTGACCTTAATGGGCGACTTCTTATTGGTGCCATCGGTCTGGATCATCTGGCCGGGCTGCTGGGCCTGGACGTTCCAGGCGGCCAACAGCAGCCAGCAGGCGGCCAGCATCATCGCACCCGTGCGGATTAGATTCTTCTTCATACAGAGAGCCTCTCTAAAGCAGGTCTTGGGGATCGGGATCGACGCTCCATTGCAAGTCAGAGCGTGGATTGTTCGCTTTCTGGTCGAAATAGGTTCTCGCCCCTTGAACGAGTTCCTGCACTTTGGCGGTTCGCCCCAACAGGTGCCAGCGCCAGCGCCCGCGCACTTTTTCAAGTGGACAGGGGGCGGGCCCCAGCAGCTCGGCCTGGGCTACCCGAGCGGAAAGAATTCTGGCTACATCCAGCGCTTCATGCTCCACCTCCTCGGCTTGAGTACCGCTCACGACCAGGCGCACCAGCCGGCAGAAGGGCGGATAGCCCACCTGACGACGAAGCTCCAGCTCGCGGGCGTAAAAACCGGCGTAATCGTGCTGCGCCGCCGACACCAGGCAGGCGTTCTCGGGGTCGAGCGTCTGCACCAGCACGTGGCCCTCGAGCTGGCCTCGTCCGGCCCGGCCGGCTACCTGGGTCAGCAGTTGAAAAGTGCGTTCGGAGGCCCGGAAGTCGGGCAGGTTGAGCCCTCCATCGGCATTGATCACTCCCACCAGGGTGACATCGGGGAAGTCGAGCCCCTTGGCCACCATCTGGGTGCCCAGCAAGACGCGAGCCTCCTTGCGGGCAAAACGGCCCAGGATCTCGGCGTGGCCGCCGGCCCGCGAGGTTGTATCGCGATCGAGCCGGGCCAGCTCGACTCCGGGCAGGGCGGTGGCCAGCTCGGACTCCAGCCGCTCGGTACCGCCCCCGCGATAGCTCAGCTCGGGCGAGGAGCAGGCCTGGCAAAGGTCGGGCGGGGCGGTGGTGTGACCGCAATAGTGGCAGCGCAGGTGACGAGCCTGCTTGTGGAAGGTGAGCGAGATACTGCAGTGGGGGCATTTGTGCACGTGTCCGCACAGCCCGCACTGAAGGTAGCTCGAGAAACCGCGACGGTTGAGCAACAGCACCACCTGCTCGTCACGGGCCAGGGTCTCGCGCATGCGCTCCACCAGCGGCTGGGACAGGAGCTGGCGGGGCCTTCGGCGCATGTCCACCAGCTCCACCGGGGGCGGCTTGCGCCCGGTGACCCGGGCGGAGAGCTCCAGCAGCTTGTAGTAGCCAGTCTGGGCCAGATAGAAGCTCTCCAGGCTGGGGGTCGCGCTGCCCAGCACCACCGCCGCGCCCGTCTGGGCGGCCCTTCTGACGGCCACCTGGCGGGCATGGTAGCGCGGGGTCTGATCCTGCTTGTAGGAATGATCGTGCTCTTCGTCCAGGATGAAGAGAGCGGGGTCTTGCAAAGGCGCGAACACGGCCGAGCGGGTTCCCAGGGCCACCGAGAGCTCTCCCCGGCGCAGCCGCCACCACTGCTCTCGGCGCTCGGCGGCGGTCAGGCCCGAGTGCAGCACCCCCACCGTATCGCCCAGTCGGCCGCGGTAGCGCTCCACCGCCTGGGGGGTCAGGGCCACCTCGGGCACCATGACGATGGCCTGACGGCCGGACTGGAGGGCCGCCTCCACAGCGTGCAGATAAACCTCGGTCTTGCCGCTGCCGGTGACGCCATAGAGCAGCACTTTCTCCCCGGGACGGATGGCCTTGAGGGCCTGGCGCTGCTCGTCGAGCAGAGAGGGCGCGGGGTAATGGATACTGGCCGGCAGGGTGCTCCGGCGCGGCCCGCGCGGCTTGCCGGGCCGCTGCACCTGGGCCAGCACGGGGGCGGGCACAACCGCAAACAGGGTATCGCGCCAGGTGGCGCCGTAAAAGGATACCATCCACTCCACCAGCATGAGGGTCTTTCGCCCGAAGAACGGCTCGGCCTCGAGCAGGCGGAGGATGTCTTTGACCCGGCTCTCCTCGCAGCCGGGCTCGGCGGTGAGCTCGAGCACGACCCCGGTCAGGGCCTTCTCGCGGAAGGGCACCTCCACCAGGCTGCCGGCCGTCACCTGGCCTTGCAGGCTGTCCGGCACCCGGTAGGTGAAAGGGCGGTCGAGGCTGCGGGTGGCTTTGTCGACGATGACGCTGGCGAAGCGGGCCGTCGTCAGTCGCCGCCCCCGTCGACCAGGAACGCCTGTTGGAAGGACTGGGCTTTGAGCGCATCCACGGCGGTCAGAGCCTCCTGACGGTTGGCGAAGGGACCGATCTGCACCTTGTAGACCGAGGCCCCCTCCTCCACGGCCGCCATGATGGTGGCCACATGGCCCTTCTCGCGCAGTTTGGCAACCAGCTCCTCGGCGTTCTTGCGCTGGCCGAAAACGCCCAGTTGGATGCGCCAGCGGGCCTCGGGCTCGTCGGGGGAGGGGCTGGCGCTGGGAGTGGCACTGGGAGAAGGGGTGCCTGGACTGGGACTGGGGCTGGGGCTGGGGGTCAGGTTGACCCCCAGCATCTCCTGAGCCCGCTCGAGCAGCTCGGTGGCCGAGCGGGCCGGGTTGACCAGGCGGTCGATGCGGTAGACGACCTTGCGGGGCACCTTCTTCTCCAGTCTGACGATGCCTACGAAGACCAGATCCTCCACCAGGATGTTCAGCTTCTGCTCGCAGTAGGCTCGCTCTTTCTTCTTGTTGAAGTGGTAGCTGAAGACGGGAGGGCGTTTGTCGGCCGGCCAGGTGCGAAGCTGGCGGCGCACTTCCTCGATGAGCACGTTCTCCTGGCGCATCATCTCGGCATTCTCCTCGGTGCCCACGATCAGAATGGCCAGCTCGTCGGGAGTGGAGGCCTCCTGGGCTTGCAAGGTGGCCAGGGCCAACATCGAAATGGCGACCATGAGCGCCAGTTGGACGGTTCTTAGCACGCGGAGTCCTCCCACTGCCTTGCAGACAAGGCGCCGACAGGTTCTTGGACCGGGATGAAAATCCTTCGTCGTGGTGCATCCAGGGGATCAAACCGGGTCGGGTGGGGAAAGTTGCGGGGGGGTTTGGGAGATGAGCCATTGTTGGTTGGTTGAAGTTGGTTGGGACATGGGTGTTGGCTGAGGACTTCGCGGGTTGGCGAGGGTGAGGACGTTTGCTGTTGGCTGAGGAATTTCGCGGGTGGCGCGGGTGCGAACAGATGTGCGAGGGCCGAGGCCGGGCAGGGCTGCTCGCCTCGCCTACCGCCATACCGCCCGGTGGGACCGGTAACGCCGGGAGACCGGTAACGCCGGGAGACGCGGGGGCGAACAGACGTGCGAGGGCCATAGGGGTATGCGGATGGTGCGGGTAGAGCCTACGGCCATCTCGGTGGGCCCCTGCAGCGGGGCCATGAAAAGCTTGCCGTGAACGGTCAGGCTGAACGGTTTCCTGATGCTTCTCAGCAGGACTGCCTCCACCTGGATTTCGATCTTGTCGGAGTTGTCGGCCAGCTGAACCTGCTCCGAAAGCTGGGCGGTGCCCTGTTGATTCGGGAACTGAGGGCCTGGAACGACCGTCAGATTTCCGTCAGAGTTGACCACGATGTCTCGCTGGCTGGGGATTGTCTCGAGAATCTCGACCAGCTGACCGCCGTCGAGCTGACCGCCGTCGAGGCTCACCTGGAGCGTGATCGGCAGGTCGCTCATCGCCGGGTTGTCCCCGATCTGGTAGCCCGCGATGATCGTGAGCCACTCCCGCTGGCCTGCCTCCAATATCGAGGGGAAATCGAAGTGCTCGGCGTCGGGATGAGTCCCGTTGCCGTGGGGAGCGTCGGGTCGAGTCACGATCCGAACCGGCAGGCTGGCCAACACCGAGTCGATATCAAGCCCGTTCTCCTCGAGGTCAATATCCTGCAGCAAGGCCACGGTGGACCAGTACAAGGCCTTCCGAACCCGTCAAATTCTCTTTGCCCGAGCGCTCCTAAGCCTCGTCGAATTTGGCGGCTCATCAGAGTTTTTTCAGTCCTGCGCCCTATTGTCTGAATCCAGGAGGATGCGCACGATGGCTTTCGGATCTCGGTTCCCCTTCATCTACACCCCTGGAGTGCCCAGCACCCAGCCTTTCATCTTCACCACCGGCCCGGTCAACCAGCCGTTCATTTTCAACCCTCCCGGGCCTTCGTTCTTCCACGACATCGGCCGGGTGAACCAGCCTTTCATCTTCCAGACCGATAACTCTCGGGCCGGCTCGATGATCGTGGGCAACGCGAGCCTTCAGAACGCCAACTTCATGGGTTACTACAACGACCTTTTCGGCGCCAGCCAGCGCCTGTCGTATGGCTGGGCCGGAATCGGCGGCTGGAACGGCAACTACTCCGGTTTCGGCTTCTGAGCCCGCCAGCTTGACCGCTCTGAGCAGGCGGTAGACCGCCCCGCCAGGCGTTCTGTTGGACGGCAGAGCTCCGTTTCTGGCTCAGTAAGCGGCCAGCTCGCGCTCGAGGCGGGCGAGGTAGCTCTTGAGGTCGGGCAGCTCGCGGTCGGGGGCCCGCTCGATGGCCTGGCGCAGGGTCTTGACGGCGTCGGGGATGTTGCCCAGCTTGTGACAGGTGGTGCCCAGGTCGCGGTAGATGGTCCAGTTGCTGGGATCGTGCTCGAGAGCGCGGCGGAAGATGTGGGCCGCCTGGCCCAGGTTGCCGACTCGGGCGTGCACGCGGCCCTCCATCCAGTAGAAGGAGGCGGCCCGCTCGGGGAAGATGCCGGCGGCGCGGCGGAAGGTCTCGATGGCTTCATCTGGCTGGTCGGCCTTGCGCTGGGCGCGTCCGAGCCGCTCGTAGAGGTCGGGGCGGGTGGGGGCGTGACTGATGGCCTGGCGTAAGATCTCGGAGGCCTCGCCGAAGCGGCCCTCCTCCCCCGCCAGATCGGCCAGGGTGGCCAGAAAGTCGGCGTTGCGGGGCTCGGAGCTCAGGGCTTTGAGTACCAGCTCGCGCGCCCTGGGCAGCTGGTGGCGGGCCAGGTGCACGCGGCCCAGGCCATGCAGCGCCCGGGCGTCACGCGGATCTTTCTGCAGGGCGGCGCTGAACACTTCGGCAGCGCGCGCGGGCTGGTGGGAGGCCAGGTAGCTCATGCCCATCTCGACGTAGGCTTCGCTCATCAGGCGGGTGTCTTCCAGCATGCCCAGCTTGCTGCCCAGCTTGCGGAAGGAGTTGACCGCGTCCTGGTGGCGTCCGGCCTGGGCGTAGGCCCGGGCCAGGTAGAGGTGCATCAGGTGCAGGTTGGGATCGAGATCCAGCGCCTTCTGATAAGACGAGATGGCCATGTTGGAGAGGCCCTGGCGGGCGAAGGCCTGGCCCAGCATGCCGTGGGCCTGGGGGTCGCCGGGCTTCTTGGCGAGGGCCATCTTGAGGCAGGCCACGGCCGTCTCGTTGTCGCCCAGCTCGAACTTGAGCATGCCCATGGCCTTGGGATAGTCCGGGTTCTGGCCGTCGAGCAGGGCGGCCTTGCGCAGCTCCTCGGCGGCCAGATCAAACTTCTTGGCGCAGTAGTAGGCCATGGCCAGGTCTTCGCGGTACTCGGGGTCGACCTTGTGCAGCTCGACGGCGCGCTGGTACTCCTCGATGGAGCGGTCGGTGTAATTCTTCTTGAGGTAGAGCCGGCCCAGCCGGTTGTGCATGGCGGCGGAGGCCGGGTCGAGGCGGACCACCTCCTCGAAATGAGCCAGGGCGCGGTCGAGGTCCTGGGTCTGCAGGTAGAGCTCGCCCAGACGGCGGTGGATCTGCAGATCTTGGGGATGGAAGTCGAGCGCCTTCTCCAGCTCGCGCAGGGCACGGGGCAGGTTGCCGTGGCGCTCGTAGACGGCGGCCAGGCAAACGCGGGCGTCACGATTGCCCTGATCCAGCTCGAGAGCCCGGGAGAGCTCGTTGATTGCCAGGTCTTCCCGGCCCTGGGCCTGGTAGAGGGCTCCCAGGTCAGCGTAGAGCGAAGCGTTGTCCTGGTTGTGGGCGATGGCCGAGCGCAGAATCTGCTGGGCGCGATCGGCCTTGCGGGCCTTCTGGTAGAGTCGGGCCAGCAGCGAGGCGGTGTGGGCATCCTCAGGATCGGCCTCGCAGGCCATCTCGAGATAGGGGATGGCCTCCTCGGGACGCTCGCCCCCGGCCAGCATCAGGCCATACTGGCGGTTGGCCTGCAGGTTGCGCGAATCGGTGCGAAGCACCCGGCGGTACTGATCCACCGCTTCGGCCACCCGGCCCTGCCCTTGCAGGAGGAAGGCCAGCCGGCACCGCGAGTCGGCGTCGGCGGGGGTGCGGCGCAGCACCTCTTGCAGGCAGGCGATGACCTCCCCGAAGAGCTCCTGGCGCTGGAACAGGTCGGCCAGAGCCAGATAGGGCTCGGTGGAGTCGACCATGATCTCGATGGAGCGCTGCAGGGCGGTGTGGGCCGAATCATACTCGGACAGCTCGGTGAAGGCCCGGCCCAGGTTGAGGTGGGCCTCGCCCAGCTCGGGATTGCGACTCAGGGCCTGCTGCAGGTCGAAGACGGCCTGCTGGAAGCGGCCCGCCTCCAGGGCTTTGAGGCCGGCCGCCAGGTGGGTCTTGGCCTCCTGGTCGATCTTGAAGTAGGACTTTTGCTGCAGCTCCATGCCGCAGGTCTGGCAGAGCTCGGCACCGCTCTGGTTCTCGGCCCCACAGCGCGAGCAGATGACGGCCGCGACCGGGGCGGCGGGAATGTCGACCGGACGGGGCTGCTCCAGCTTCTGGTAGAGCGGGCCCTGGTTTTCTTTGGCCTCCAGCAGCCAGGAGTCGGAAGCCACCGCCGGCGACTGGCCGAACTTGACGAACGTGGAGGGCGGCATGAAAGCCAGCGGGCTCTCCTGCTCGGCCACCGGGGGCTGGGGCTCGAGCGAGCGGAAGTCGATGGCCCGCGAGACGGGGGGAGCGCCGTCGGCGAAGGTGGCTCCGGGCGGCGGCGACCAGGGGGCGATGGTGGGCTCGGACACGGGAGCCGGTTTGACGGGGGGCCTGTCGCTCTCGCCCTTCAAGAATAGCTCGAGCTCGGCGATCATCTCGTCCACGGTGGCGTAGCGAGCCTCGGGCTGCTTGCGAAGACAGCGGCTGACCATCAGCTCCAGAGCCGGGGCCAGGGTGGGGACGACCTCGCGAGGGTTGCGAGGGGGAGCGTCGATCACCTTGCGGATCATCTCGGCCGGATGGCTGGCCATGATGGGCAGCTCGCCGGTCAAGAGCTCGAACAAAATGACGCCCAGAGAGTAGATGTCGGTGCGATGGTCGGCCGGCGAGCCCATGGCCTGCTCGGGAGAGAGGTAGGCCGGGGTGCCCATGGTCTGGCCGGCGTCGGTGAGCGAGTGGCTGTCCTCGAAGAAAGCCAGGCCGAAGTCCATGACCTTGACCACCCCTTCGGGGGTGACCATGACGTTGTCAGGCTTGAGGTCGCGGTGCACCACCCCGCGCGAGTGGGCATACTTGATCCCCTCGAGCACCTGCAAGAAAAGCCGCAGACGCTTCTCAAGCTCGGCCTGGTTGGCGGGGGCGCCCTGCAGGAACTCGCCCAGAGTGCGCCCGGCCACGAACTCCATCACGATGAAGTGGACGGTGATGGGCTTGCCCAGGTAGGTCTCGGGCTGCTGCTCGATGGTGTGGATGCGCACGATGTGCGGGCTGTCGAGCTTGGCGGCGGTGCGGGCCTCGCGCAGGAAGCGATCGATGGCCGGCTGGGTCAGCCGGGCGGGATGCAGCGTCTTGATGGCCACGGGACGCTCGAGCAGAGGGTCGAGGCCATGGAAGACGATGCCCATCCCGCCGCTGCCCAACTGGTCGATGACCTGATAGCGGCCGTAATAAAGATCAGACACGCAGGGTTTCTTTCCACGCCGAGCAGCCTTTACCCCTGTCAGGAAGAGGCGCTCTGCGCATGAAAAGAACGCGGCCTGGGGGCCACTGGGGCAGTGAAAGAACGCGAGCCTGGGGCGCTCGCCGCAGGCAAAGCCCGCGGGCGGGGGACGCGCTCGGCGAAGCCCGGGAGCCGCTCGCGCAGGAAAAGAGCGCGGCCCCAGGGGCCGCGCTCTTTTCCTGCGCCCGGCCTGACCTGCCGTTTCTGGAACAAGTCGGCAGGTGGCACCCTCGTCTCCTGACGCGCGGCTCTCGCACCGCGCGTCGGAGAGCAAAAGTCAGGCCGGGACTTTGTTAAAACTGGAGGCAGCCTGCCGCAGCGCCTCGGCTTTGTCGGTGCGCTCCCAGGGAAGGTCGAGCTCGGGACGACCGAAGTGCCCGTAGGCCGCTACCGGCGTGTAGATGGGGGCGCGCAGGCCCAGCTGGCGGATGATGGCGCCCGGACGCAGGTCAAAGTGCTCGCTGACCAGGGCGCTGATCTTCTCCGGCTCGATGGTCTGGGTGCCGAAGGTCTCCACCGCGATGCTGACCGGCTGAGCCATGCCGATGGCGTAGCTCAGGGCCACCTCGCAGCGCGAGGCCAGGCCGGCCGCCACGATGTTCTTGGCCACCCAGCGAGCGGCGTAGTTGGCTGAGCGGTCCACCTTGGTGGCGTCCTTGCCGGAGAAGGCGCCACCGCCGTGGCGGGCCATGCCGCCGTAGGTGTCCACAATGATCTTGCGGCCGGTCAGACCAGTATCGGCCTCGGGGCCGCCCACCACGAACATTCCGGAAGGGTTAATCAGGATGCGGGGGGAGACGATCTCGCCCTTCTCCATCTTCAAATACTGGGGATCGACCACCGGCTTGATCACGTGCTCGATCAGGTCCTGGCGGATCTTGGCCTGGGGCACGTTGGGGTGGTGCTGGGTCGAGATCAAGATGCAGTCGAGGCCGGCCGGCTCGCCGTTCTCGTAGCGCACGGTCACCTGGGTCTTGCCGTCGGGGCGCAGGTAGTCGACCACGCCGTGCTTGCGCACGTCGGCCAGCTTCTGGGCCAGGCGCTGGGCCAGTTGGATGGCCAGCGGCATCAGCTCGGGGGTCTCCTTGCAGGCGTAGCCAAACATCAGGCCCTGGTCGCCGGCCCCCAGGGAATCCTCCTCGGTTTTCGAGCCGCCTGCGCGGACCTCCAGAGCTTTGTCCACCCCGGCCGCGATGTCAGGCGACTGGCCGTCCACCGAAAGCAGCACGGCGCAGCTCTTGGCGTCAATCCCGAAAGCAGGATCGGTATAGCCGATGGCGGTCAACATCTGGCGCACGACGTGCTGCAGATCGACGTTGGCCTTCGAGGTGATCTGCCCGGCCACGTGCACGCACCCGGTGTGGATGAAGGTCTCGCAGGCCACGCGCGAATACGGGTCTTGCCTGAGATACGCATCCAGGATGGCGTCCGAGATCTGGTCGGCGACTTTGTCCGGGTGGCCCTCGGTAACCGATTCCGAGGTAAACAGATGATACTGCTGATTCATTCCTATCCTCCTGCTGATGGGGACTGACTCTTTGACGTTTTAAGACCCTACAATCCAACATGGGGAGGGCCGCTGTCAAGCACCCGTTACGAACGCTGATTTGAAGCTATTGCTCGCCATGAGCGGCGGCAACTTTTCGACCAGAGCTCAGCCTGCTCGAAGAGAACCCGCCCGGGCGAGGAGGGCTTTGGCCTGGAGGCCGGATTTCCTGCCGGCAATGCAGCGGCATCATCCTCGAGCGCGAGTTGTCGCTCTCTCCTGGCTCGCACGGTCTTCTTGAGTCGTTCGACTGCTCGTGAGCGAGTTGTCGAACGCTCCGGGCACCCACCTGCCTAGTCTGAACCTACCAGCGGAGGGCCCGATGAACGTGCAGAGGGAACCTTTCGCCCGAGCGCGTAATATCCACGACAGAGCAAGCCCAAGCGCGGAGCACGAACAGCCAGCCGTCCGATGCCAATCTCCATCACCAACATGTCGGGACCGTGGGATAGCCCCGCCAGGCCGTCGGAGCCGGCTTCCGAGCCGTTGACAGCAGAATCACCGCCAGAAGATCCCTCTCCCCACACGGTCAACAGGTACTCCTGGTTTGCCGAAGTTTACGACGTCTTCGGCTCGGAGGACTTCTGCCTCTCGATGACCGAGTATCTCGTGGAGGCAGCCGAACGCTACGGCATCGAGCCCGGCTCGCGCTGTCTGGACGTGGCCTGCGGCACGGGGGTGATCACGGTGGAGCTCTCCCGGGCCGGGTTCGAGATGACCGGGTTGGATCGCTCCCGCCAGATGCTCGCCTACGCCAGGCTGCGAGCCAGCGAGGCCGACCAGAGCATCCCTTTCATCGAGCAGGATATGCGCTACTTCTCGGTGAGCGAGCCCTTCCCGTGGGTCATCTGCACCCACGACAGCCTCGACCACCTCATCGAGGAAGTCCACCTGAACATGGCTTTCCAGCAGATCTCCGAGGCACTGTCCCCGGGGGGCTATTTCATGTTCGATATGAACTGCTGGGAAGGGATCCGCCACCTCAACGGCAAGACCGTGTTCGTGGAGGCCGAGGATCGGGCCGCGGCCTACTACCTCGAGAGCAAGGACAATCGGCTCAAAACCAGCATCGTCATCTTCATCCGCAAGCCGGATTCCGACCTCTACCAGCGCTTTGACGAGACTCTGTATCAGCGCTGTTACTCCGACGAGCAGGTGACCGCCGCGCTGGACCGCTACGGGCTGAGCGTGCGCGAGAAGCTACCCGTCCAGCACCTCAAAGGCCACACCTTCAAGCAGCTGTGGATCTGCCAGAGTGACCGGCTGCCCGTCCCCGACGTCTTATAGCCACTGATTGACCGATTGCATGCTGTCTGAGCCGGTGGAGGTGGTGTGCCCCTCGGCGGCCATGCGGAACTCGCCCGCCATGTCGGAGTGGTAGAGGGCCTCTTCCTTGGTGATCAGGCCCTTCTGGTAGAGCTGCAGCATGGACTGGGCGAAGGTCTGCATCCCCTCGCTGGCTCCACGGTCCATCAGAGGGTAGATTTCCTCGGTCCGCCCCTCCAGGATGTAGGAGCTGATGGCCGGGGTGCACACCATGACCTCGACCGAGGGGACGCGTCCTTTCCCGTCACGGCGCACGAGCAGGCGCTGGGAGAGGACGGCCCGCAGGCTCTTGGAGAGCTGGGAGCGGATCTGCTTCTGGGAGTCGGCCGGAAACGAGTCGATGATGCGGTCGACAGCCTGCACGGTGTTGGGGGTGTGCAGGGTGCTCAGCACCAGGTGACCGGTCTCGGCCGCGCTGACAGCGGTGGTGATGGTCTCGGCGTCGCGCATCTCGCCCACCAGGATGACGTTGGGGTCCTGACGCAGCGCCTGGCGCAGGCCATCGGAGAAGGAAAGGGTGTCAGGGCCCACCTCGCGCTGAGTGATGAAAGACATCTTGTCGTGGTGGAAGTACTCGATGGGGTCTTCGATGGTGACCACGTGCACCTTGCGGTTGGTGTTGATGTAATCCACGATGGCCGCCAGCGTGGTGGATTTCCCCTGGCCGGCCGGACCGGTGACCAGGATCAGGCCGTTGTTCATGGTGGCCAGTTTGCGCAAGACGGGCGGCAGGCCCAGCTCCTCGAAGGCAGGCAGGTCGCTTCGCAGCAAACGATAGGCGGCGCTGAGGTTGTTGCGCTCGTAGAAGGCGTGCACGCGGAATCGGGTCTTGCCGAGCAGGGTGGCAAAGTCGACTTCCTTATGGCGCTTGAGCTTGCGCCGGCGCTCGGGGGAGAGAACCGAGAAGACCAATTTTCGAGTTTGCGCCTCGCTCAACGGCTCTTTGCCGATGGGCAACAGGTCGCCGTGCAGGCGCACGGTGGGGGCCGAGCCGCTCTTGATGTGCAGGTCGGAGGCGCCGTGCTTGATCATCACCCGCAAGAGGTCTTCCAGGCCGAAAGGCAGGTGCACCGGACCGTCCCCCTCCTCACCGGCCTCATCGGCCTTCTCACTGGCAGCCCGGGACTTACGCGCGGGAGGCGGGGAACCGCCGGCTCTCAGCTCTCGCACCTGGCCGGCCAGCTCAGCGACTTCCTGGCGCAGTTGCTCGACCGTGTCGAGCTTCTCACGCAGCTCGTCGAGATCGCGCTTGGAGACGGTGGAGTCCACTCGCTGGGTGAGCAAGAAGAGATCGCGCTGCAGCTCGCCCATGGGGCCGGTGAAGCTGCGCGGGGGCGTGACGGAGAGCGGCTCGGAGGAGCGCGTTGGGATGGAAACTCGGAAGGCATCCCCGCTCGGCCGCTCGGGCTCAGGCTCAGGCTCGGGCTTCGGCAGCGGCTCGATGGGGATGGAGGTCAAATCGGGCAGACCTCCAAGCCTCCGCCGCGTCTCCCGCTCTCCCAAAGCCATCCCGCCTCCCTCACACCTCACTGCGCCTGGCTTTCCAAGTTCTCTTTCCGGCAGGCGCGATCCTGTGTTCCCGGCAGGACCGCGGCGCCCGCGGAGGGAACCGGCCCGTCGTGAAGCTCGAGCTCGAGGTGGCCGGTCAGTCGGTGAGCGCCCTGTCAGAAGACCTGCTGGGCGACGGAGCCGGGTTTGGCTCGGTGATCGACCTGCGTCGCTCGTTCGAGGTCAAGTCCGACCCCGCCCCCGGCCTAAAGGAGAAGAATGTGGCCTATTTTCGGATGGCCATCGACGCGGGAAGCCTGTCCGAGCAGGACATGGACCATCTGCGCCGCGAGCTCGCGCGCCGCCAGGGTCCCTATGCCGTGGTCTCCAGCGGAGGCAAGCGAGCAGCCACGATGCTGTTGATGCACGCGGCCCGTACTCTGGGCTGGAGCGCCGAGGAAGCCCTGAAGCGCTGCCCGCAGGTGCGCGAGGACAAGCTCCTGAGCCAGGAAGTGGCAAGCTACCTCAAGCAGCACAAGGATCGCAGCGCCAGGCATTGGAGTCAGGAGGCGGGCGGCAGTTGACCTCCTCGCCTGGACCGTGCTTGAGACGAGCCCAACGGGTTTGAAGCTCATCGCCCGGGCCTGGCCGGACAGGGGAATTCCCCCCGGCCCGCGACGAATTCCCGGGAGTGAGGACAATTTATACCGGGGAGGATTTGCTCAAGCTGGGACTCCAGGGTCGCTTCGAGCTCGTGCCTTTGACGCCACCTGGCTTTGAGCACCAGCAACACCGATTTCGTCCTCAAGGAGTACGCCCGGAGTACTGGCCGGGGACGCGTGGTGGTCGAGTCCGGCTTTTCTACCGAGAGGGCCCGGACACTGTCCGGGGGCCCGATGGGGCCGACTGGTCGCGCGAGCGCCTGCACGATCGCCCGACGGGCTTTCTCGACCTGCCCCCTGATCTGGCCGTGGAGGTGGTCTCGCCGCACGACCCATCCCAGGAGGTCGAGGATAAGGTCCAGAATACCTCCAGGGTCGGTGCGAAACAGCTCCGCCACCGGGCAGCGGAAGCCCTGCAGAACCTCGGAGTCCTCCAGAAGGTCTTCGGCTTGCAGCACAAAGCATCTCCCGTCCGGCGAAAACACGTGCATGGCTCGCGAGCGCGGATAGAGGACCCGGACCCGCTTGACTCCCGCCCCCCGACTGAGGCGCCGGACTTCGAGCACATTGGGGCGTCACTCAGCCAGAAAACCGTCGCCGGGGGTAGACCTGGCTTAAGGACCGACGGTTTCCGCGTCGCGGCGGGCGCTGGCCGGCTCCAGGGCCGGGTTGAGCGCCAGGGCGCGGCTCCAGGGCTCGCGCGCGGCTGACTCCATGCCCCGCTCGTAGAGCAGATCGCCGAGCAAGAGCTGGGCCTCGGCCAGGTCGGGGTCGAGGCGAGCCGCCCGACGGGCGTGCACCAGGGCCCGGGAAGCCTTGGCCATGGAGCGCAGCACCTGGGCCATCAGGAAGTGATACCAGGGATTGTCGGGCTGCGACTGGATGGCCTTCTGGACGAACTCACGCGCCTTGAGAAAGTTGCCGGCCCGGTAGGCCACCTGGCCCAGCGCGCCGAGCGCCTCGGGATCACGCGGATCTTGCACCAGCACGGCCTGGAAACGCTTGACGGCCTCATCGTCGAGGTTCTGCTGCAGCTCGAGGCTGCCCAGCAAAAGCAGACCCTCGATCATCATGGGGTCGAACTCCAGGGCTTGCAGCAGCACCGTGCGGGCTTCCTCGAGCTGGCCCCGGTGGGCCAGGGCATGGCCCAGGTTGTAGAGGGCGTCGGGATTGGTGGGTGACAATCGCACCGCGCGCCGGAACTCGAGGATGGCCATGTCGATGAAGCCCTGGTGCATGTAAACCACGCCCAGGTTCATCCGCGAGCGCGGGAAAGCCGGGTCGAGCTCGACGCAGGCGCGCAGCTCGCGCTTGGCCCGATCGAGGTCGCCCTTGTGGAGGTAGATGACCCCTCGCAGGTTGAGCGCGTCCAGGTGATAGGGCTGAACCTTGAGGATTTTGTCGATCTGGCGCAGGCCCTTGGTGTGCTTGCCCAGCTCGATGTAGGCCTCGGCCAGCGAGAGCCGCAGCTCGAGGTCCTCGGGGTCGAGGCGCAGGGCGCCGGACCAGACCCGGGCCGCCTTCTCCATCTCGTCGAGCTGGAAGTAGGCCAGGCCCAGGTAGTAGTGGGCCTCGGTGCAGCTGGGATCGAGCTCCATGGCGTTCTTGAAGCACAAGATGGCCTGATCCAGCATCCCCTTCTCGGCCAGCACGACCCCCAGGTCGAGGCGGACCTCGAGATGGGCGCGGTCGAGCGCGGCGGCCCGCTGCCACTCGCGAATCGCCTCGTCGAGGCGGCCCTGCTCGCGATAAAGACGCCCCATCTCGTAGTGGCTGTCAAAGCTCTGGGCCCGACGGAAGGGGTGCAGCTGAACGACCTTGGGAGAAGTTTTCTCCGGACCAACAGGTTCCACGCCTCGTTGTTCGCCTGCCGGTCGCCCGCATCCTCTCGGAGGCTTCTCTTCGAGGAAGAAAAACGCCCGCCGGGTCCAAATCGGCGGGCGTCACCTGTCGTCTCTCGCGCCTGGCCTTACAGGCCCTGTTTTTGTCTCCAGGCCTGGAAGTCGCGCAAATCAAGCTCAATCTCCCGCAAGACGTGATCGAAAACCGCCTCGACCGATTCGGGTCGACGCCAGAAGTCGCGCACGTCGCGAGCACAAGAGAGGTAATAAAAAGCTGCGGTGGCGAGGATCAGCGTGTGATAGCTGGGCCCACGGCACTCGCCGCGCTGGTACCAGTAGAGCATTTGGAAGAGATCCAGGGCTTCGCGTTGGAACCTGGCCAGCTTGCCATTCGGCTTGATGGCCAGCTCCAGGGGCTTGCGAGTACGCATCAGGAAGCTGAGCTGCTTATTCGAATCCCGGAGCAGACGCTCGGCCGTGTGGATGGAGTGTCGCCACGTGTGCGACTGCGGCATCGTCATCGTCGGCATCGGTGCTATCTCCTTTGAGTCTGGGTTGTCCCCGAGGCCATTCTACCCCGGCCGGGGAAAGCTGGCTGTATGCCGGCTCACATGTCAGGCTCGGCGAGAAGGATGCACGAAGCGATGCTGAGAGGAGGAAACCAGCTGGCGGTAGCTTCCGAACCGCTGCTCGGGGTCGCCCACCTGGTCGAGAGGGGTCTCGCCCCCCTCCAGAAGCGAGTAGGTGGTGGTGCGCTGGGCGGGGATGCGGCCCAGGTCCTCGATCAGGCGGCGCAGCTCGCGGGGGGGCACGAGCTGGCCGAAGGAAGCTCCGGCCGAGGTGGAGATGCTCTCGTTGATGAGGGTGCCGCCCAGATCGTTGCAGCCGGCCTGCAGCAAGACCTGGGCCAGGCGCGGGCCTTCCTTGACCCAGGAGGCCTGGATGTTGCGGAAGGTGGGGCCGAGATAGAGGCGGGCCAGGGCGTGCAGGCGCAACACCTCCGCTCCGGTGGCCCCGGCCCGCACGCCCTCGAGCAGGCGGACCATGGGGGCCTCCTGGTGCACGAAGCTGAGGGGCACGAACTCGGTAAAACCGCCCGTTTCGCGCTGGATCGAGCGCAACAGCTCGAGGTGGGCCACCCAGTGACGGGGCTCTTCCAGGTGACCGTACATCATGGTGGAGGTGGTGCGCAGGCCCAGCTCGTGGGCGGTCTTGATCACCTCCACCCATTGCTCGACAGTGATCCGACCCGGAGCGATGCGCTCGCGCATCGGCTGATCGAGAATCTCGGCCGAGGTGCCCGGCAGGGTGTCCAGCCCGGCGGCCTTGAGCTCGCAGAGATAGTCGCGCACGCTCGAGCGCGAGCGCACCGCCCCATAGAGCACCTCCTCAGGGGAGAAGGCGTGCAGGTGGAGTCTCGGGAAGCGCTCTTTCACCCCGCGGGTGAGCTGGACATAGAAGTCGCCCTCCAGTTTGGGAGAAAGGCCCGCCTGCAGGCAGACCTCAGTGGCCCCCAGCGAGACGGCCTCCTCCACCCGCCGCATGATCTCCTCGCGAGGCAGGAAGTAGCCCTCCTCGGTGCGATGGTCGCGGCTAAAGGCGCAGAAGGCGCACTTCTTGATGCACACGTTGGTGAAGTTGATGTTGCGGTTGATGACGTAGGTGACCACCGGGCCGCAGTGGCGCTCGCGCAGCGCGTCGGCCACCCGCACAAGGTCATGCAGGTCGGCGCCCCGAGCCGAGGCCAGGGGCAGGACCTCCTCGGGGGTGAGCTCACGGCCGTCGAGGGCTTTCTTGAGGGCCTGGTTCACGCCAGCACCGGCTCTCGGTCGGGCAGGCCCTGCTGGGCTCGCTGCACGCGCTCGCGCAGATCGGGGTGCACCTGCTCGAAGTGCTCGGGGTAGACGGCCAGGCGCTCGGCCAGGGTGAAGCCCTCCTGCTCGCAGGTGCGGGCCAGCTCGGCCAGGTGGGGCCAGGGAGCCTCGGGATTGATGAAGTCGCGGGTTAGCGGGGAGATGCCGCCCCAGTCGTTGAGGCCTGAGCGGATCAGCAGGCGGTGGCCGGCGGGGCTCAGGTTCGGGGGAGCCTGCAGGTTGGCCCGGGGGCCCAGAATGAGCCGGGCCAGGGCCACGGTGCGGGCCAACTGTTCGTCGTCGGGCTCGCCGGCGGCGGCCATGGGGGTGTCGCTCTTGGAGCGGAAAGGCTGCACGATGGTCTCCTGGATGTGGCCGAACTCTTCGCTCAGCTCGCGGATGGCAAGCAAGGTGTCCACCCGCTCCTCGGCGGTCTCGCCGATGCCGATCAGAAGGCCGGTGGTGAAGGGGATGCCCAGCTCGCCCGCCTCGCGCAGCATGCCCAGGCGCACCCGGGGACGCTTGTCGCTGGCCGAGGCGTGGGGCCCGCCGGGCTGGCAGAGGCGCTCGGAGACGTTCTCGAGCATGAGCCCCAGGCTGACGTTGACCGGCTGCAAGAGCTGCATCTCCTCCCTGGTCAGCACTCCGGCGTTGGTGTGGGGCAGCAAGCCCTCCTCCAGGGCCAGGCGGCAGGCCTGCTCGACGTAGGCCGCGGTGGAGGCAGCGCCGTAGCTGTCGAGCAGGCGGGCGTAGCTGGGATAGGCCGTTTCGGGGCGGTCTCCCAGGCACATCAGGGCTTCCTTGCAGCCGGCCTGGCGGGCCCGTCGGCTCTGGGAGCGGATCTCCTCGGGCGCCATGGTGTGGGCCCTGGGGTCGCGCGAGCTCTTGCGGAAGGTGCAGTAGGAGCAGCGATCGCGGCACAAATTGGTGACCGGCAAGAAGACTTTGCGCGAGTAGGTGAGCCGGCGGCCGGGCCGCAGCTCGGCGGCGGCCTCGAGCAGAAAGTCCAGGGGCCTTTGCAGCCAGGCCAGGGCTAGCTCACGCTTCATGGCTGCGCCGGGCCAGCCAGTGGCGCTGACACAGCTGGCCCCGTTGCGACGAGAGCCCGTGGCGCCGAAGCGGCAGGCCCCGTTCCGGCTCCAGCCAGTGGCGCTGAAGCGAGCGCTGCGCCAGCCGCTCGACTCCCGGGCGCTGGCCGCGTCACGGCGCCAACCAGTGTCGCTGAAGGTATCCCTGCACGAGCAGATCGGTTCCCAGGCTCTGGCAGGTCATGTCCTCGAGCACCCAACCTCGGGTGACCTCCTCCACCCCCTCGCCTTCCAGGCCGGTGGGGGCTTGCTCGCCTCCCAGCAGGCGGGGAGCCACGAAGCAGGCCACCTTGTCGACCAGGCCGGCGGCAACCGCCGAAGCGTTCAGGGTGCCGCCCCCTTCGAGCAGCACGCCGGTCAGTCCCTCCTGACCCAGGTGCTGCAGCAGCTGAGCCAGGTCGTGATGGAGCCAGACCTCGACCCCGCGCTCCTCCAGAGCGGCGCGCCAGGAAGCCGGGCTCTGGTCGGAGGTGGCCAGGATGCGCCGGGCGCCCGGCTCGAACAGCCGACTGGTCAGCGGGGAGCGCCCCCGGCGGTCGACCACCACCCGGGCCGGCTGGCTGGCTCCCTCCAGCCGGGCCGTGAGCCGCGGGTCGTCCTGCAGCACCGTGCCGCTCCCCACCATGACGGCCGCCAGCTCACTGCGCTGGCGATGCACCCATTGACGTGAATCCGAGCCGGAGATCCATTGCGAGTGGCCGGTGCGGGTGGCAATCTTGCCATCGAGCGACATGGCATACTTCATGACCACGAAAGCGCGGCCGGTCTTCACCCAGGTGAAGAACTCCTCGTTCTGGCGGGCGCAGTCGGGGCAGTCGAGCAGCTCCACCTCGATCCCCGCCTGGCGCAGGGCGGTGAGTCCGTCTACCCGGGGATTGGGATCGCGCGCTCCCACCACCACCCGGGCCACTCCGGCGGCCATGAGCGCCTGGCTGCAGGGTGGGGTGCGCCCATAGTGGCTGCAGGGCTCCAGGGTCACGTAGAGGGTGGCTCCCCGGGCCGCCTCGCCGGCCTCCCGCAGGGCCACCACCTCGGCGTGCGGACCGCCGGCTCGCTCGTGCCAGCCCCGGCCCACCACCTCCTTGCCTTGCACCAGAACCGCCCCTACCAGGGGGTTGGGGCGAGTGCCCCCGCGTCCCTGCTCGGCCAGTTGTCGGGCCTGGTCCATCCAGGAAACCACGGGCGGCCGTTCGGCGCCCGGGGCTGAACTCCCGCGGAACACAAAGTTCACAAGCTCGTCACCACCCCGACGCGCCAGCGGAGTATCCTCTCGGGCATGAAGATCTCGGCCGTGACTCTGCCCCCGGTCCTCTCGTTCAAGCGGCGCGAGCTGCTCGGAACGGTCATCGACGACGCGCTCCTGGTCAGCGAGTTCGCTGGCGTTGGCACCGTCTACAGGATGATCGGGGCTCGAGTGGCGGCCGCCGAAGCGAAGGAGAATCCCCTCAAGGACATGCCCCGGGTCAAGCTGCAGCGCTCCTTCGTGATGGTGCCCGGCTGGACCACGAACCTGGAGCGCTTCGAGGCGCTGGGCCGTCACCTCACCAGAGGCGGCCTGAACGGCGGCGCCATTCACTTCATTAAGGACGGTCAGTTCTACTTTGACCGCGAGTGCACGCGCCCCCGCGATGCCTCCAGCATCAGCAAAGAGGCTCGGGTCTTCGAGGTGCTCTTCAACGATCCTCACGACCCCCCACCCGTCATGAAGGCTCAGCTGACCCGAAATTTCGCGGCCATCACGGCCATCACCGGCGAGAGCAAGCTGGACGTGGACGCCTACAGCATGGGCGGCCTGGGCACGAGGTTGTATCTCGACGAGGGTGGCGAGAAGGTGGGACGGCTGATGCTGCTGGGCTCGCCCGCCAGAGGCTCGCGCTTTGCCGACCTGTCGCGCCAGGTTCTCGAGCGCGACATCAAGTGGGCGATCGACCTGGGCGGGCTCAAGGTGGCTGCTCTGCCGGCCCTGACCTGGCTCGCGGTGGATGACGGCCTTGGCATCAGCAATCCCCACCTGACCCGGCTGAATGCCAACTGGTCGCGCCAGAAGGCCAACCTGGAGGCGGTCGTGGTCGTGGGGGGGGGCGGCGTGGTGACCCCCAAACCGGGCCTGATCAAAGTGGGAGCCGGCGACGGGATGGTGCCGGTGGCCCACCTGGCTCCCCCCGGCGAGACGGCGGTGGTGCTGGACGGACTGACCCACCATGGCTACCTCAACTCCAACCCCAAAGTTTTCCAGGAGATGCAGAAGTTCTTCAGCTGGCGGCCGGTCGATTCCCAGGAAACCGGCCCTGGCTGACAAAGTCGCCTGGGTCCAGTTTCGCGCGGTGACCTCGCGCAGCCGGGGACAATCTGTTGAGCGGCGCCGCACTAATTCCTGAGGCGCTCAACGTCAGGAGGATGATGTTGCTCCGATATCGGATCCTTTGGCTGGGGCTGGCCGTCAGCCTGATGCTCCCGGTTCTGGCTCAACCCATCGGGGTGCGGCTGACCGCCTCCCAGCTGCGCGAGAAAGGCATCAACACGCACACTTTTCGCCCCGTCGCCTTCACCTCGGACGGGTTGACCCTGATCGCTCAGGAGAAAACTCCCCCCGGCGAGCGCCTCAAGGGCAAGCTCAACCGTCTCTGGAAGGTGACCTACGGGGTGGAGGGAGCGGTGCGCTCGATGGAGAGCATCGAGGTGAACGTGCCCTCCATCGAAGCCCTGGCCCTGACCCCGGACGACAAGACGGCAGTGATCGCAACCCTGACAGGAGCCACCTTCATGCGGGTGCCGCTCGACGGTGGCCCCATCACCCCCATCATGGAGCACAAGCGCGGCCAGCCGGGCTTTCGCGGCAACCCGAGCTACCTGCGCCCCATCAGCGGCGACATCCTCACGATGGGCTACTTCTATGACAAAGACGACTTCTCGGGCGACAACCTGCTGGCCACGCTGAACGCCGGCGCCACCGGCCAGGACGCCTTCACGCCCGGCGGGGACATCCAGAAGCTGGAGAAGGACATCCCCGGTTTTTACGCCTCCAACTACACCGGGCCGCGCAGCGGTTACCTGGCCGCCCGCCAGGGCACCCGCTCGCAGCTCTACTGGTGGGACGGCCAGACCCCGCGGGTGGTGGACGAGGGAGACAAGCTCAGCTCCTTCTGGGCCTCCCAGGACCGGGTCTGCTACACGATCCACCGCACCACGGGCAGCCACGCGATGTTCTATGACGCTGCCCGCGGCCAACAGGTGGAGCTGGGCAAAGGGGGCAATTTCGCATACCCCTTCCTGTCCGACGACGGTCGCGCGGCGGTGGTGTGCCAGCTCGACCTGGCCCAGGCCAAGATGGACGTGCTTTACGCCAGGGAGAACGACAGCTGGAAGCTCAAGCCGGTGGCCAACCTGCAGAAGGTCAAGATGGGGGCCATCCGGGTCTCGCCCAACGGGCGCTTCATGGCCTTCTACAACGGGGACTTCCTGCAGTTCGTCGAGCTGCCCTGAGAGCGGAGCGAGCACGGAGCCCATGTCCGTCCCCACAAAGTGCCCATGTCCGTCCCCACAAAGTGCTGGTGCGCAAAGTGATCGACTCGGGGCCTCCGACGATACCGGCCGACGAGACCACCGAGGAGACGCTCCTGGGAGCCGGCCCGGTCACCGCTTACCTGACCCGGCCGCAGGGCTACGACCTTTCGAGCCTGGCCACCGAGCCGGGAGTGAGGTCCGTCGAGCTGCGGGGCAACAGCCTGCTGCTGGCGTCTTTTCGCCGGGCTCCAGACCCTGCGGTATCATCCCATGAGGTCGAGCTCGACCTGCGCGCGCTGATCATTCCAGCTGCGCGCCGCGAGCTGGCGGTAGGCCAGGTCTCCCTGGCGGACAATCCGTTCACGATTCGCAAACTGCTCTCGGTCTTTCCCCAAAACTGAGGATGAGGTGGCCCTTATGAATCTGAGACGGCGCGGAATCTACCTGCTTACCAGCCTCATCTTCGCGCTCATGGTGGTGATGTTCGTGAGCGCGGGGTTGATGCTCGGGCGGGGCGGCACCCACGCGGCGGTGCACGCGGCCGACCTGGAGGCGGCCGACCTGGCCGCCCAGTCGGGCCTGCAGTACTGTCTGGCCCGGCTGGTCGAGAACCCTGCCTGGCGTGGCAATGGAAACGCTCGCGTGGTGGACACGCCCGAGCTGGTGGTCGAAGAGGACAATGGAAACATTGTCGGGCTCCTTCTCGATCAGGGACGCGTGAGCCAGTTCCGAGTGCGCTTCAACTATCAAGACGATGCGCACGGAGATGCGGACGGAACTCCCGATCCGGCCCTGACCATCCAGCACCCCTTCGTCTCCGTCAACAACCTCGTCAACGGCGGCTCGGCCGGGCTACCCCGAGCGGACGGGCCCGCCTACTCCGTCCTGCCTGCCAGCCCCCGCCCCGCCAACATTCCCGGCCACTCGGTCGCCCTGCTGGTGGAAGGTCGCACCGGCCCCGGCCTGCGCGACCACACCGGGGCCGCTCCCAATGCCCCGCCTGCTGGCAGTGTGCACACGCGGGTGCTCGAGGCGACCTACCGAATCGAGAACTTGCCGGGAGCGGACGCCGTGGCCCAGGGGGGGAGCAACATCGAGGCCCGGCTCCAGGACGTCACCGGGGTGATGAGCGTGACCTCAGCCAGCGGCGGGGAGACTCCCCGGGTTCGCAGCAAGGGCACGGTCAGCGTCACCAACCCTGACGGCAGCGCTCTGGCCAACTACGCGTCCGATGGCGGAGAGGTTCTGAGCGGTCCCGGATCGCTCAATGCGAATTACGACGCCGGGCAGGTCACGGTCAATACGGAAGCCGCAGGCTCAGGCTTTTACAACCTCACCTGGAGCGACGTCAAGAAGGCCGACGCCAGCGACCCCACCCTGCCGGCCGGAACCTACGTCTGGTGGGATAACGGCACGCTGCACTACTACGACATGAACTATTCCGATTACGTGACCTTCATCGAAGGCAGTCCGAGCAGTGAAGGGGCCCTGGTGGATCCGGGCGCGCTGCCTTCGGGGCTGTCCATCGACCTGGCGGCCCGCAGGGTCACCATCACGGGCGATCTGTCCATCGCGCCCACCGGAGCTGGAAGCACAGACTTTGCCATGATCCCCCGCAGCGGAGCGCAGGAGGAGCCCGACTCGGCGGCGGCCGGCGGCCCGGCTCCCGCGCTCCCGGGGTCTCGTCCGGCTGACGCTGCCAGCGCGACGAACTACTACAATGTTGTAGTGAACGACTTCAACGTCGGCGCCCCCTTTCACCAGCTGCTCATGACGCTTGGCACGACCGGGTCCATCGACGACGGGAGCGGCAACACGATCACCTGGGACATCGGCAACCTGAACATGAACAACGATAAGGCCCTGGCCCTGCAACACCTCTTCTCCGGAGGGAGCTTCCACAGCGTGGACCCGCCCGCGGCCCTGGTCAACGGCGCTAGCAGTCCTTTCACGCTCGACATCGCGAACTTCAATACCTGGGTCAGCGCTGCACCGTTGGGCGGGGAGCCGGAGGGAGAGATCGACCTGGGAGGCGCTGTCACCGATAGCCTGACGGTGAAGGACCTGGAGGTCCACTTCCAGCCTCCCAGCGGCCAGTCGGCCACCCTTTCCGCGGCCGGCAACGTGCGCATCGGCGCAGGAGTCTTCGGAGAGGGCGGCTCGATCACGTCCGAGCGGGAGATCCGCATCGTGGGAGCGCGCACCGATCTGGCCGCCAACCCGAACGGCGTCGAGGGCGTCAACCTCTACGCCAAGGGGGATATCGTCTTGAACGCGCTGGTGCCGAACACGGCCAGCCCCGGCAACTTCTTGTATGAGAGCTTCAACCTCAAGGGCGTCGTGTATACCTGGGGCAACTTCGTGGCCCAGCTTGGCTATGAGGGACCCGATGTCGGCGCCTGGGGCAATCTCAACATCCACGGTGCCATCATCGCCTATGGCGGAGATCCGGCCACGCAGCAGCCCGGGGACGGGGGCGGAGGGGCCATCCGCGTCACCGCCCACGGCGCCAATTTCGTCTACGACCCCGCCTATCTGCTGGGGGTCCACCAGACCCTGCCACCCAGTCCGCTCAGTCCACTTTACTGGGATCGACTTCACTGATCCGGGCCCGGAGCGCAGCCCCAGCCTCGCCCACGCAAGGCTGAGTCGCTCGTCAGCCGAGTTTTGCAAAGAGGGTGTGGAGGTTGAGCGTAAACCCTTCCAGGGAGGAGTCCTGGAGCATGTCGGATAGTACCTTCGGGGGGTCCGTGGAGCGGTACAGCGTCACGTTGCGCGCGATTGGGTCAATTACCCAGACCACACCAACTCCCGCCGCAAGGTAGAGCAGCACCTTGTCCTGGATCCTGCCATATACGTCGTCCGGAGAGAGCACCTCGACAGCAAGCAGGGGGGGGATCTCGACGGCTCCCGGAGGTATGGACCGCAGCACGCCGGGGGGGAAAAAGGCCACGTCGGGCAGTACGACGTGGGTATCGGCACCGACCTTCAGCAGGCAACGCTGCTCGGTGACCACGAACCCGCCCCTCTCCGCAGCCCAGTTGCCCAGATGCCTGGCTAGCTCCGCCTGGGTGAGACTGTGAGGAAAACTCGGCACGGTTTTCTGGATTGCGCGCCGGTGCAGGTACTCCTCGTATGGCTTCACTTCCGGCCGGGACAGGAACTCTTCCAGGGACATTGTCAAATCAAGGGTCATCCGCTTCATTGTAACCGCCGCTCGAGATCAGCTGCAAGTGGGCCGGCCAGACCCCTCCGTCCATCTCGCCCAGGTCAGTCGAGCAAGCCAACCGGCTTGCCCTGGCGCGCTCGGTCGTGGGCTGCCGCGCTCAGGAACCCCCGGCCCGTCTCGGTGGATGAGCACAAGGTCGTGTGGGCGGCGTCGCCTGAAAGCTCGCCGGCGGAGCGCTCGGCCTGACCCCAATGGCGACGGGACAGGGATCCCTTCCGGGCACGAGAATATGATCAGACCATGCCTTCCTCACGAGTGACCGTGACGTTGCCAGACGAGCTCTTGCAAGAGATCGACCGTCAGGATCGCAACCGAAGCCGGTTCATCCAGGAAGCCGTGGTGCAAGAGCTGGCTCGGCGAAGGAAGGAGCTTTTGCTGGCATCTCTCGAGAATCCACATCCAGAATCCACCGAGATGGAGCAGCGGGGTTTGGAGGAGTGGCTTGCCAGCGCAGACTCCGAGGACAGAAACCTGGTGGACATGGAGCAGTTCCAGCCCGTTCGCTGGACCTGCGAGGACGGCTGGAAGGAGCAAAGCCGCTGTGGAGCGAGGAACCGTCGTCCTGGTCGGACTTGACCCGACCCTGGGACAGGAGCAAAGGGGCACTCGCCCCTGCGTCGTGATCAGCGATCCGCTGGTCCTGAGCACGCAACGCTTTCCCCTTGTCGGGGTGGTGCCCCTGACATCGATCAGAGTCCAGGAGCGATTGCGCGGGCCCGACGGTCCAGCCTCGAGAGCGGGATAGAGCGCGCCTTCTCCGGGTGTGCTGCAAGAACGCCAAATCGACCCAGGATCCGCTGTTTGTCCACTGCCCACGTGGCCGCGCCTGAGCTGGCCTCCATCGATCTGGGCCTGCGGCTCTTTCTGGGCCTTCAGGGTGCGGGCACCTCAGCGACGATAGGTGATGCGATAGACCTTGCCGGCGTGGTCGTCGGAGACGAGCAGCGAGCCGTCGCTCAGCTCTTGCACATCGACCGGCCGGCCGGAGACGCTGCCACCCTGCAGCCAGCCGTGGGCAAAGACGGTGGCCCGTGAGCCCTGCACGGTGACCACCCGGTAGCCCAGCGGCGTGGAGCGGTTCCAGGAGCCGTGTTGGGCGATGAAGGCCTGGTTCTGGTAGGCGGCCGGGAACATGGAGCCGCGGTAGAAGCGCATCCCCAGCGGGGCCACGTGGGCCTCCATGAAGGCCACCGCGGGAGTGAAGGTGAGCCCCGCGGGGGCCCGGTCGCCCCACTCGGGGTCTTTGAGGTTGTTGCCGAAACGGTAGGGAAACCCGAAGTGCTGGCCCACCCGGCTGAGCCGGTTGAGCTCCTCGGGGGGCAGGTCGTCGCCGAGCATGTCGCGCCCGTTGTCGGTAAAGTAGAGCTCGCCGCTGACCGGGTGCCAGTCGAAGCCCATGCTGTTGCGGATCCCCCGGGCCAGGATCTCGAAGCCCTGGCCATCGCTTCGCAGGCGAGCCAGGGTGCCGTGGGGGTCCTGCACCTCGCCGACGTTGGTGGGAGCGCCCAGCGCGACGTAGAGCAGGCCGTCGGGGCCAAAGCGCAGCACGCGATAGCCGTGGTGGCGCTCGCTCGGCAGGGTGCGCACCAGCAGCGGGGGGGGCGGGGCGCCGAGCTGACGGGCCAGGGCCGGGTAGCGACGGATGCGGTCCACCTCGGCCACGTAGACGTCGTCGCCCTGGACGGCCACGCCATTGGGACCGTTGAGGCCGTCGAGCACTTTGATGACGCGGTCGGCCTTGAAGTCGCGGTTGCCGTCGGGAATGGCGTAGACGGCACTGCCCGTGGTGCCCACCCAGACCGTGCCGCGAGCATCTACGTTCAGGTGGCGAGCTGCGGGCACCTCGGCGAAGAGCTCGCAGCGAAAGCCGGCGGGAAGCTGGACGGCTCCCTGGGCCAGAGACGCGCCCAGGAGCAGGGCCAGGAGGGCCAGGGTTGCCGGCAGGGCCCTGGGGTCAAAAGACAGCGGGAAGCCTCCCGAGGCCGAAAATTCCCTCGGGGCGGAGGGAGCCCGAAGGCTCACAGGCCATTGCTGAGGGGCTTTGAGCGGGGCAGCTTTTTCCGCCAGCCTGAAACACGCTCGGACGCTGGAGGTGGCTCACCAGTCCGAACGCAGGCGCGCCCGGGTCCGGATCTCCTCGATCAGCTCGTCGAAGCTCTCGTAAGAGCGGGGGATGAACAGGCTGCCCTGGCGGTCGCGCAGAACCAGCTCCAGGCTGGTGCCCACCTCGCTCAGCTCACCGATGTCGCGCCAGCGGACCCGGCGCTCGCCGCCGGCCTCCTCGAAGATCAGCTCTTCCTCGGTCAGCACCACCCGGGAGCGGCCGCTGCGGCGCCAGCCTCGAAAGGGGGCGGCGGCCCCTGCGATCAAGGCGACCCCCATCACGGCCCAGACCACGCCGGCCTGGGTGTGCTGTTGTCGGGCGCGATAACCGCGGCTGATGGGAGGCTCCATCATGGTGGCCACTCCGACCACGATGAGCAATCCCCCCACTACCACCAGCGTCACCACGGCCAGAAAATAGAGCAGGCGGGTTCCGGGCGCAAAGTCGAAGCTCTTCAGCTGCATCCTGGGAAATTCCACCTTTCGTCCCGCAGGTCCTGGCGCTCACTTCTGATCGGGCCGCACGGCCCGCCCCAGGGCACAGAGAAGCGGGCCAGAAAGCATGGCCACGGCCGCGGTCAGCACCATCTTCCAGCTGAAGACGCCGTCGTCGAACACGGCCGTGGCCATGGCCAGCAGCGCCAGCACGCAGGTGGGAGCGGTGACCAGGACCAGCCCCGGGCCTCCGAGCGGAATTTTGAAGGGACGCGGCAGGTCGCCGTGGCTGCGGCGCAGGGCCCAGACGTTGACGTAGATCATGAGATTGCAGGTCATCTGGAACCACGAGTAAATGACCAGCAACTGCGTGAACTTGAAGAGGCAGAGAAAGCTCAAGATGCTGGCCTGGAAGAACAGGGAGGCGGTGGGCGTGCCCCACCTGGGATGGAGCCTCGTGAAGAAATGCGGAATAAGGCCGTCCTCGGCCAGCGCCAAAGGGACGCGCGAGACCGACATCATGGTCACGTTGAGCAGCAAGACGTTGCACAACAATCCCCCCACCACCATGGACAGCCCCAGCCAGGGGCCGCCCATCTGTGCCGCCACCTTGGGAAAGTAAGAATCGGTCCACAGCTCCCAGTGGCCCTGGGAAGCCAGCGCCAGGAGCGTGGGCAGCAGGTAGCTCAACATGGCCAGGGTGGCCGCAATGAAAAGCGCCGGCGGGAAAACCTTTTGCGGGTTCTCGACTTCCTCGGCCACGGGGGACAGTTTCTCATAGCCGGAATAGAGCCAGATGGCCGAGGCCAGGGTGGTGCCGAAGCCGAGCAGGGTCTGGTCGGCTCTGATAAAGGGCGTGAAGGGATTGAAGCTCCACTGCGCCAGGCCCAGGATGCACATGGCGGCGAAGGGGAGCAGCACGAGCACGGTGAGAAGGATCGAGCTGTCGCCCACCACGTCGATGCCGCGCAGGTTGAGGGCGCACAGCGACCAGATGAGGGCCAGACAGACGACCCACTTCAGCGCGTAGATTCCCCAGGTGTCCGGAACGGGATCATAGAACGCGCCCACCAGGATGTTGGCGAACAGCACGGCGAACGAGCCACAGGTAACCACGCCGCTCATCCAGGCCCACCAGCCGGTTTGAAAACCCCAGAAGTCGCCGAAGGCCATGCGCGACCAGCGGTAGTTCCCGCCTTCCACGGGAAAGGTGGTGGTCAGCTCGCTCACGGCTAAGGACAGGGGGATGCTGAACAAAAAGGGGGTCACCGCCAGCAGCAGCATTGCCAGGCCGGGGCCGGCGTTGCCCACCATCTGCTCCAGGCCGAAAGCGCCGCCGCAGGCGGCGCCGTAAATCATGAAGGTCAGCTGCAGCATGGACGCTTTTTTCCGCGTCCTGAGGCCTTCTGCGGGAGGTGAGGTCTCGATTACAGGCCACCCAGGCTGACCAGCTTGGTCTCCAGGTATTCCTGCAGCCCCTCCGGTCCGGACTCGTATCCCAGGCCGCTGTGCTTGTGGCCTCCAAAGGGTGCCTCGGTGGAATGGGGCGACCATTCGTTGACGCCCACCATCCCGAAATCCAGGCCTTCACAGGCCCTGACGGCCGTGGGCAGGTCATTGGTCCACACGTAGGCGGCCAGCCCGTAGGGCGTTGCGTTGGCCTGTCGCACCGCCTCCTCCACCTCGGCAAAGCTCGTGACCGGAAGGACGGGGCCGAAGATCTCCTCGCTGTACACCGGCATGTCGGTTTGCACACCGGCCAGGACGGTGGGCTCGAAGAAGTAGCCCCGGGAACGCTCAGGCGGCCGTCGGCCGCCGGCCAGCACCTGAGCACCCCGGCTCTGGGCCTCGCTCACCAGGGCTTCCACGCGGTCGCGCTGGCGGGCATTGATCATGGGCCCGACATGGGTGGCTGGATCCATCCCGTCGCCCACCTTCAGTTGCCTGGCGTGCTCGGCCAGGTGCTCGATCAACCGGTCGTAGATCTTCTCATGCACGATGAAGCGCTGGGGCGCCACGCACACCTGGCCGGCATTGCGAAAGCGCGCCGCCACGGCCACCCTGGCCATCTCTCGGGGATCGACATCGGGAAAGATCAAGACGGGGGCGTTGCCCCCCAGCTCCAGGGCCAGGCGAGTGAAGGTGCGCGAGGCCCCGTCCATGAGGCGGCGCCCCACCCGGGTGCTTCCCGTGAAGCTGATCTTGCGCACGGCCTGGTGGTCGAGCATGGCTTGAGCGATGGGGTCTGCTTCTCCGTTAATCAGGTTCAGCACGCCCGGCGGCAGGCCGCTCTCTTGCAAGATGGCCGCCATGGCCAGGGCGGTCTGGGGCGTGAGCTCGGAGGGGCGCGCCACCACGGTGCAGCCGGCGGCCAGGGCGGCCGACCAGGCCCGGGCCGGATTGTAAGCCGGGAAGTTCCAGGCCGTGATGACGCCGATGACGCCCATGGGCTGCTTGAGCACCATCATGCGCTTGCGGGGGTTGCGACACGGGATCGTTCGGCCGTAGGCGCGCTTGCCTTCCTCGGCAAACCACTCGAAGAGGTCGGCGGCCACCTTCCATTCGCCGGCAGCCTCGGCCAGGGGCTTGCCGCTCTCCCGGACGCTGAGGGGGGCGAGCTCTTCGACGCGCTCGCGGATGCGATCGGCTGCGGCCTTCAAGAGGGCGCCGCGATCATAGGCGGTGCGCGCGGACCAGGCCGGGAAGGCGCGCTCGGCGGCGTCGATGGCGCGCTCGCAGTCCTGGCGGCCTCCCCAGGCGACGGTGGCCACCGGCTCCTCGGTGGCGGGATTGGTCACGCTCCAGGTGCTGGCAGCGTCGACCCAGACACCGTCGATCAGTTGCTGAGAAGGGATGCTCACGGTTCGTACACGACCCTGCCTTCCACAATCGTCATCTCTACCCGGATGTTCGAGATGCCCTCCGGGTCGACTCGGGTCGGGTCCTGGCTCAGGACGGCCAGATCGGCCCAGCTGCCCACCTTCAAGGTGCCTCGATTGTCCAGATCGCCGCTGGCGAAGGCGCCGTTTCGCGTGTAGGCCAGCAGGGCCTCTCGGGGGGTGAGCGCCTGGTCGGAGGCGATGGCGCACCCCGAGGCATCCTGACGCGTGACCGCCGCCTGGATTCCGACCAGGGGATTGTCGTCTTTGACCACCGGCGCGTCGGAGGAAAGGGCCACCCACAGCCCGGCCTGCTGCATCGAGCGCAAGGGATAGCAGCGCTCGAGCAGCTCGTCGCCCAGGTAACGCCGAAAATTCTCGCCCAGCTCGCGCAGAAAGATGCTCTGAGGGACGGCGATGAGCCCCAGGTTGGCGGCGCGCTGCAGCTGGCGCGCGTCAGGCAGGCCGAAGTGCTCGATCCGGTGGCCCGCTCGGGGCGGCTGCAGGCGCTCGAAGGCGTCCAGGACAGCTTCGATGGCGGCGTCCCCGATGGCGTGAACGCCGATGCGCAGGCCCGCGGCATGGGCCGGGCGGGCCAGGGAGTCGATGGCGTCTGCGTCCAGGCGCAGCAGCCCGTGATCGCAGCGGTGGCGGTAGCTGCTGCGCAGAGCCGCGGTGGCGCCGCTCAGGCCGCCGTCGGCGAAGAGCTTGATGGAGTCGATGCGCAACCGATCGGAGAGGTGGCGCTCGGGCAGAGGATACACCTCGGCACTGCCCAGGGGCAGCCGCATGGCCATCACATTGACGCGGTAGGGGAGCTCGCCGCGAGCATCCATGGCGCGATAGACCTCGAGCAGCTCGGGCGAGGCCCCGGCCTCGGTGGCGCTGGTGATCCCCAGAGCGATCTGATGGCGCGCGCCGGCCTCGATCATGGCCTGATACTCGGCGGCGGTGGGCGCGGGGATGCGCTCGGCCACCATCCCCATGGCGGTCTCCTGCAAGACCCCGGTGGGCTGCCCCTGCTCGTCGCGCAGGATGGCGCCACCAGGGGGGGGCTCAGTCTCAGCGGTGACCCGGGCGAGCTGCAGGGCCCGGGTGTTGGCCACGGCAATGTGGCCGCAGGTGCGGGTGAGCAACACGGGGCGCTCGGCGCTGGCCGCGTCCAGGTCGCAGCGGGTGGGGGGGCGGCCTTCGCGGAAGGCGGCCTCGTTGTAGCCGCGGCCCACGATCCAGCCCTGGCCGGGATGGCGGCCCACCGCCTGCTGGAGCGACTCGATGCTGTCGCAGCCCCGCAGATCCAGCATGCTGGTGAGCAGGTGGCCCACTTTCCAGATGTGGACGTGGGCGTCGTTGAATCCGGGGATCAGGGTGCGGCCGCCCAGGTCGACCCGCCTGGTGGCGGGCCCGGCCAGCGATTCGATCTCAGCGGTGCTGCCCACGGCGTGGATGCGACCGTCCTTGACAGCCAGAGCATCGGCGGGTTGCTCGGCCAGCGGCAGGTTGCCCCGGGTCAGGATGAGGTGGCTCACCGAGCCGCGGTGGCGCGCTGCGATTCCACGTGGCGCAGAGCATTTGCCAGCACGGCCAGACCTTCGCGCAACTGCTCCTCGGGGATATCCAGGGCCGGCAGCAGGCGTACGCAGTTGCTGTAGAGGCCCGCGCGCATGAGCAGAACGCCGTGGCGGGCGGCATGGCGCACCACTTCCAGCGTCTCGGCGGGAGCGGGCTCCCGGGTCTGACGATCCAGGACCAGCTCCGCCACCATCATGGCACCCAGGCCGCGCACATCGCCGATCAGGGCACAGTCGGTGGCCTCGAGACTGCTGCGGATGATGTCCCCCACCCGCAGCGCCTGCTGCAGGAAGGCCGGTTGCCTGATGGTCTCCACGGCCGCCAGGGCGGCCGCGCAACAGACCGGGCTGCCGCCGAAAGTGCCCCCGATACCGCCGAGATGCGAGGCGTCCATGATGTCGGCCCGGCCTGTGACGGCGCTGATGGGCATCCCGGCCCCCAGCGACTTGGCCATGGCGATGAGATCGGGGATGACTCCGCTGTGCTCGATGGCGAACATACGACCGGTGCGACCGAAACCAGACTGCACTTCGTCAGCCACCATGACGATGCCGTGGCGGTCGCACAGCTCGCGGATCTTGGCCAGGAAAGGGTGCGGAAGAGGGATGAAACCGCCCTCACCCTGCACCGGCTCGATCACGATGGCGGCCACGGCGCTCGGGTCCACCTGGGAGATCATGGCGTGCTCGAGGTTGTGCAGGCTCCAGGCGATGTATTGATCGGTGGTCATGCCCTGGGGGGTGCGGTAGAGATTGGGCGCGCTCAGGCGGTAGATCTCGGATGCGAAGGGGCCGAAGCCCTTCTTGAACAGGCCGTACTTGCTGGTCATGCTGAGGGTCAGCAGGGTGCGGCCGTGGTAGGCCCCTTCAAAACAGATGACCGCGGGACGGCCGGTGTAGCAGCGGGCCAGCTTCACGCAATTCTCCACCGCCTCGGCGCCACTGTTGGCCAGCAGGGTCTTCTTGGGGAAGCTCCCCGGCGTCACCTCATTGAGGACCTCGGCCAGACGCAGGTAGCTCTCGTAGGTGGTGAGCAGGGCGCAAGAATGGATGAGGGTCCGGGCCTGCTCGGCGATCGCCGACACGACATTCTCCGGGGTGTGGCCCACGGCCAGCATCCCGATGCCCCCGGCCAGATCAAGGAAGGTATTGCCATCCACGTCCTGCAGCAGCGAGCCGTGGGCACGCTCCACCACGATGTCGGTGGCCCGGGCCAGTCCCGCCGGCATGCAGGCGGCCCGGCGCTCGAGCATGGCGCGCGCCCGGGGGCCTGGAATTTCAGTCTTGAGCTTGATACTGGCCATGGAACTCCTCGTCTTTCCTGTCGTCAGGCTAGCCCGCGCTCGGCCGAGAGAACGAGCACGGCGCCGTAGTTGTCGCAGACCGGGTCGCGCAGGTAGTCGGCCAGCAGTCCCCGTGGCTCGAAGCCCACCCGCATCTGCATCGACACGGTCGGGTCCTGGATGCGGCCGGCACAGACCTCGGCATAGTAATCCTCGGCTCGCATCTCCTGCTTGCGCCCGCCGTAGCCGCTGAGCATTCCCACCGTGACCTGGCCTTTGAGGCCAAGTCGCCGCACGGTGTCGTGGCGGGCCTGGTAGAGGGCTCGGGCGATGCCCATGCGACGATACTCGGGATGGGTTCCGATGTCGGCGCCATAGAGCCACTCGCCCTGCGGGTCGTGGGAGGTCATCCAGCCACCCTGCATGACATCCTCGAAGTCGTGAGTGACATGGTCAAAGTCGAAATTGAGCCGCAGGGTGGTGGTCATTCCCACCACCTTCTCCCCGTCGAGCAATACGAACTGGCCCTCGGGGAAGAGCTCGAGGTGCTTGAGGTAGTGGGGAGCCTTCATGCGCTGCAGGTCATCGAGCGTGGGAAAGACCAGGCTCTGCAATTGCTCCAGTTGCCGGGCATGCTCAGGACGGGTGGAGCTGACCACCAGACCGTTGTCGAGTTGCCTGCAGTAGGGGACTTGCACGCTGCCCAATTCTCCGGTCGTCGGGGAACTCCCCCGCCAGGGCAGCTCGAACCGGGGGGCGCTAAAGAGCAAGGCCTTTGGTCTTGCACTTTACAACGCGCAGGAACTGCGTTCCTGCGCGTTCGTTAGATTGTGCTCATGTGCAAAGCCAAAGTGCGAGCACATTAGATCGAAGCCTCCCCCGGAGATTTCCGCCTGGCGCCCGCAGGTCCCGGCGGGCCCTTCGCGGAATCGGCCCGGCGCTATGACGAAACTCGTCCTCTTTTTCGCCCCCCTGTTCACCGACAACGCGCTGCACCTCCTGGCCTCGGTCTCCACCATGGAGGGGGCGCGCACCGCCCTGGTAAGCCAGGACGCCCTCGACAACCTGCCCCGCGAGCTGCAGCGGCACCTGGTGGGGCACTGGCAGGTGGCCGACATTCTCGATAGCGACGAGCTGACGCGGGCCGCTTCCGGGCTGCAATCGCAGCTCGGCCGGGTGGACGTTTTGATGTCGGCCAACGAGCAGATCCAGATTCCCGTGGCCAGCGTCCGCGAGCGACTGAAAATCGCGGGCATGGGGGTCGAGGTCACCCGCAACTTCCGTGACAAAGCGCAGATGAAGGAGCGCTTTCGCGAGGCGGGGGTGCCTTGCGCCCGCCACTGCAAGGCCGTCAGCGAGGACGACGCCTGGGCCTTCGTCCAGGAGGTTGGCTTCCCGCTCTGCATCAAGCCGGTGGACAGCGCCGCCACCCAGGCCACCTACCGGGTGGAGAGCTCGCAGGCTCTGCGCGAGCTCTTGCGCGCCTCCACGCCCCGACCCGACCGCCCGCTGCAGATCGAGGAGTTCGTGGTGGGGGCTGAGCACTCGTTTGAGACCTTCAGCCTGAAGGGCAAGCACCTGTGGCACTCGCTCACGCGCTATCTGCCCAATCCGCTGGACGTGGTGCGCAACCCCTGGATCCAGTGGCGCATCGTGCTGCCCCGGGAGGTGGACAGCCCCGAATACGACGACATCCGCGAGGTGGGAAAAAGGGCGCTGGACGCGCTGGGAGCGAGCACCTGCCTGACCCACCTGGAGTGGTTCCGCCGCCCCAACGGGAGCATCGCCGTGGGCGAGGTGGCGGCCCGGCCACCGGGGGCGCAGCTTTTAACTTTGATGAACCGGGCCCACGACATCGACGTCTACCGGATGTGGGCGCGCCTGATGATCTTCCACGAATTCAAGCGACCCAAGGAGCGGAAATACTCGGCCGGAGTGGCCTTCCTGCGCGGGTTGGGGGGCAACCGGGTCAAGTGCGTGCACGGACTGGACCGGGTGCTCAGCGAGCTCGGACCCATGGTGACCGACCTCAAGCGCCCCCAGCCGGGCGACTGGGCCAGCCATCTCTACGAAGGTCAGGGCTTCGTGGTGTTGCGCCACCCCGAGACGGCGGTGGTGGAATCGGCCCTGGAGTACGTGATCAATCAGGTGCAGGTGGAGATGCTGCTCTGATCGAGTCGCTTCAGGGCTGCACGCCGATGATCGAGAAACTGGAAGAAGTCGGGTCGTTGCGCTGCACCCAGAGATAGCCATCGTCGTCGACGGTCAGGTTGCGCAGATCGGTGGCGAAGGTCGGGGGGCTCTGATTTTGATACGAGAGAGCTGGAACCGGCGGCAGGGCGCTCCAGGAGCCCGTCGTCGAGCCCGGAGTGACAACATCGAACCGGTAGATGACCGAGGCTTCTCCCGGCTGGTTGGAGGCCACGAATAGATCGCCTGAATTGTCGACCGCCAGGCCACCGGTGAAGCTGGGCGGGGCTCCGCCGCCTGTGATCGCGGCTCCGGTGAGGGGGTCGTAGTGGGCGCTCACCGGAGCCGGCAGGGCCGACCAGCGCGAAGTCGTCAGGTTGCAGATCTGGACGCCCTCCTGGCCCCCATCGGAGGCGGTGACGTAAGCAAAATCCTGGCCGGTGGGATGAGCGGCCACATTGGTGAGGGTCGTTCCCGCAGGAGCGGGAACCTGCGTCCAGTTCAAGCTGGTTCCCAGCGGCAGGACCATCAGGGTGTTGTCGGACCCCCGGCCGACCAGGCGAATGTCGCCTCCGACCGAGAGCGAGGTCAGAGAGACCCCGGAGGGCGTGTCGGGCATCTGCCGCCAGCCCTGGCCCGTGCGGTAGCGCCAGAGGATATTGCTGGTGGGTCCCTGCGTGAGGGCGAAAACATCCAGGTTGGGGGCCCCGGCTGTAGCGAGGATCTTGCTCTGCCCTGGGATCGGGGGAAGGGGATGCCAGCCGCTGGTGCTCTTGGAGGTCCAGGCGATCAGGTCCGGGCCTCCGGAGAGCGCGGGAGTGATCGAGAGAATCTGGGTATCACTTTCGTCGAGCCGGAGCAGAGGAACATCCAGATGGGCAGACTGCGCGCCGATCCGGGCCTCGCTCCGCAGCATCGTCTGGCTATTAGCGACTTCCGCCCAGCATTCCGCCCCCGGGGTGGTGGTGGTGTCAGCCTTGTTGCGGCCGTTGTGGGCGGTCAGCCAGGCCGGATTGGTGTTGATCAGGGCCAGGCTGCGGTTGATGGCGGTCTTGGCCAGATAATGGCACTCCGATTTTCGGTAACTGAATTTCACCGCTCCGGACTGGAAGTTAGCCCTGGCGGTGGCGGCTATGGCCCACAGCATCATGATCATCGCCACCACGAGCGCGATGAACAGGATCATACCGGTTCGTCTGTTCCTGACCATGGTCTGCTCCTATTCGTTGTTCGTCAGGTAGATCTCCAGGTGAAACTTCTGCATGCTATTGCGGGTGGCGTTGAACGGATCTTTCTGGCCCAGGTCTCCCGTCAGGGTCAAGGTCCTCAGGCCCGGTGACCAGTTGAAGACGATCTGGCCGTCGGGGCCGACCGGCGCCAGGCGGGAGGTGGTGCCCTGGAAGCTCTTCCAGAGCATTCCCGTGTTGACAAACATCGTTGCTACGTCCGGATCGGCCGGAAACCCGGGCAGCCAGTCAGCCAGGCCCTGCGGGGTGAGTTGAGGCCCGGCGTTTGTCCGGCGGAGGATCCAGTACTGCAAGCGGCCGCCCGGATCCACGCCGACGACGCGACCCGAGCGCATCTCCTGGCGCACCTTCTCGAACACGATCAGAACTTCCGAGGTGGCGTCGGTGCGGCTGGAGATCTTTTCGGAAGCTCGCTGGTTCTGCAGCATCAGGGCCAGCACCACGGTGGTCATGCCCATGAAAATCCCCACGGTCACCATGACCTCGATCAGGGTCAGGCCCTCAGTAGTTGTAGAAAGTGCTCGCGAGCGCATAGTCCCGGGGCGCACCTTTCTCTTGCCAGAACACGCGGATTCGGATGGCCCGCAGCGTTCGGCCCGTATCCTCGTAGCCCAGATCCTCCACCACATAGTCAAAAGTTGGAAACTGGGTGGAAGTCATGCGCGGGGTATTGATGTCGACCGGGGGAGCATGGAAGTTGATCTTGAGCAGCGACTCGGCCAGGGCCATCTGGCTGCAAGCCAGTTGATTGGCGATCTGGCGGTTTTGATTGCCTTGCGTGGCCGTCAGGGTATAAGCGTTGACGCTGATGATCGCAAAAAGCGCGAGGGTGAGAACCACCATCGCGACCATGGTTTCTGTGAGGGTGAAGCCTTTAGAACTCGCCGACCGGCACATACCGCACCGTTCCTACTGGAAGCCCTGGCCCGATCCCCATGCCGATCTGGCCGGTCGTGAAGGTGGGTTGCTCGATGAATTTCAGGGCCGTCGGGCGGTAGCTGTAATCAGGTCGGTCCTCGACGACGGAGTAGCCCACCAGGGGGCCCGGAGCTGTCGCGCCGGGTGGGAGAATCTCGGGGGTGGTCACGACCGCGGCTTTCAACTCCTCCATGCTTACATTGAGGGTAGGGGTAGGGGCAATTTTGAGCGAGGCCGTCTTCATCATTTTCCGCGACGAAACGGACTTGGTGGGCACCGACGGAACGGCGGACTTGACGCTCGCGCCCCCGCTCATCGAACTCATGCTGAGGCTCTTTCCACTCAGGGTCGGCGCCGCACCCGAGCCGCTCGAGCCCAGCGCGACGAGGACCGCTGCCCATAGCGCTACGGAAATACGCTTCATAGGAGCCAGGCCTCCTTCCCATGTTGATGCTACCATGGAGGGCGCGAAATTTCAAGATTTTGTTAAAAAAAAGTTAAAAAGATGTTTCCAGAACATGAACTCCCTACGCCTGAATCAGGTTGTAGATCGGGAGAAAGGCCGCCACCATGGTCGTCCCGATCACCACTCCCATGACAGCCATGAGCACTGGCTCCAGGACGGCGGTGACCGTGGTGACCCGGTCGTTGAGGTTGCTCTCCAACAGGTCGGCCACCCGGTAGAGACTGCGATGGGTGTCGCCGAGCTCGTCGGAAACCGACAGCATCCCCGACAGGAAGGCGGGGAACACCGGCTGGCGCGAGAAGCACTCGCCCAGGAGCGCGCCCACGCGGACCTCGCGGCAGATCCGGTCATAAGCCTCCTTGACCAGGATGCTCTCCTGACCCACCAGGTAGGCATAGTTGAGCGCCTTGAGCAGAGGGATCCCGCACTCGAGCATCAGGGCCAGCTGCCGGATGCTGATCAGGACCCGGGTCTGGGCATGGAACTCGCCCAACGGAGTGTATTCCTCATACAACCTCTGGATGTGCGGGCCGGCCACGGGATGGCGGCTGGCGACGAGCAGTCCCACCGCCGGAAGAGCCGACAGCATGAGCAGGAGCAGCATCTTGGGGCTGGTCAAGAAGATCAGGGCGCGGGTCAGGGCCGGAGGCTCGACACCGGCGTCGGCGGTCACCTTGACGATCATGGGGAAGACGAAGAAGAGGATCACGAAAACCATGGCCGCGCAGGAGAGGAGCAGGAAGGCGGGATAGACCAGGGCGCTCTTGAGCGCCCGCATGGTGCGGTTCTGCCGCTCCAGGGTGGCCGCCAGCCTCTGCAGGCAGGAGTCCAGCCTTCCGGTGGCCTCGCCGATCTCCACCACCCGGTAATATTCGGGCGGAAAGCTCTCGGGCAGGCGGGCCATGGACTTGGAGAAAGAGTGCCCGACCCGAAGGGACGCGCTCAGCGCCCGGCAGGTCTCCCCCACCACACTCTCGTCCCCCCGCCCCAGCGCATCCACCGCCGAGCCCAGCGTCATCCCGCAGCGAAGCAACGTCTCCAGGCGGACCGTCAGCCCCAGGAGCTCTTCCGAGTTGAGACCCTTCCGGCGGAACCACTCCACATGGGAGTATTTCTCTTTGGATAGCCAGTTCTCATTCCGGGGCACCCGGTGGTCTTCGCCGGCCACCACGGCTGCATCCACGAGGGTCGAGGGTCAAAGACCCAGCCGCTGGAGAATCCGAGCCACTCGCGGATCGTCTGAGCCTGCCAGAGGCCCCGCCAGAGCCTCGCGCAGAGCTTCAGTCTGCCTGAGGGCGCTCTGGTTGGCCTGCTTCTCCAGGTGCCGATCCAACCGATTGATGTATTCTTCACGGAAGGCCGGCTCGGAGCTGAGGGGCAGCTCGCCTTCCCGAGCCCTGACTTCGAGGCGCTCGATCAGCGCCGCGCCCCCGGTCTCCAGGCGATGGAACAGGTGGTTGAAGATGTGCTGATCGTTGCGCCCGGTTGACAGCACGTAGGCTATCGCTTCGGCCACCTGGTCCACCTCTCCCGAGCCCAGACGGCGGTGCAGCTCATCGTTGCTCAGCGGCGTTCCCTGGGCGTCCACCCATACATTGCGAAGGGGCGAGCGGGTGACGTTGCCAGCCCGGTCGGTGGCCTCAACGCAATATTGAACCAGGGCGCCCGGTGCGCCCTCTGGCAGGCTTATCTGCACCTGACCTCGGAAGACGTCGGCCCGGGCCAACGGATCGACCCAGACTCCGGGCTTGTTCTCCAGATCCGGGAAGGGGGTGCCCACCATCTCCACCTCGCCCGCCCAGGGGGTGACCCCGGGGCCTTCGAAACGGAAATCCTCGTTGCGATTCAGCTCACCATCCTCGTCGAGGCGGAACCGGACCTTGACCGACGCGAGCCCGCTGACATCATAGGCGTAGGTCTGCACCTGGAAACGCCCGGGCCTGCCACCGGGATTGTAGGGCGTGTGGCGCGGCAGGAAAACCGATGGACCCACCCGATCTTGCCCGGAATTCATCCCGGCGGTCACCTCGCGGGCGGCCTCCACCGCCATGTTCGCGCCCCGAACCGAAGAGTACGACAGGACGTTATCGGCATTCCAGTATTCGTAGCAGGAGGTCTGCCCCACCAGCAGCCCGTGCCAGGCGCGCTCGGTAGCGCTACCGCTGTTGTGCTGGATCTGGCGCAAGCTCTCGGGCGAGTCGCCGGCCGGGGCCAGCGAGTCGGCCGTCAGCACCTCGTTCTTGGCGGCGGTGAGCACGGCCCAGGAATTGTTTTTGGGCGAGAACGTCGTCATGGCCGGGTCGTCGATCCACTTGGAGAACTCGGGATCGCCCAGGTTGGCCCCCCACCAGGAACCATCCTCCACATGGCGCTGATCGCCCCCCACAAAGCGACGCGAGCCATCCACGGTCTCCTCGCGCGGCCTCTCGGGGGGATAGATCTCAAGGTAGTCCGAGATGGTGATCAGCTTCACCTGGCCGGGAAAACGCTCGGCCAGGTCTAGAGGCACCTCGCGGTGGGAAGCTCCGCTGTTGGAGCCGTTGTTATCCCCGTCGGAGGCCAGCACCACCAGCAACGGATGCTGGGGGTCGGTATTGTGGACGGAGAAACGGTCCACAACCTCCTGCATGCGGGCTCCGTTGCGGTCTTTCTGGATGTAGGAGGAGAGCGAACGGTCCTGAGGCACGGCCACCAGCAGGTGCTCGTCCCCGCTGACCGGGTCGACGTGCTTGACGTAGTGGGGACGCAGAGCGTCGGGAGTGACCAGGTGGCGCTTGGCCAGGTCGTTGGACAGCGTCTCGTAGGGTTGTCCGCCGGGATGACGCTGATCGGCCCGGTTCGGGGGCTTGAGCCCATCCTGGGGATTCTTGTAGTCTTTGTTAGCCCGGTCGAAGTGGAGATTGTCCACGATGGCCCACTCGGAGCCAGTGGCGGCTACCACCGGGACCATCCGCTCGCTGAAGGCCATCTCGGGAGGGAAGAAGCCTTTGGAAAAAGACCCACCGAAGTGGTCGGTTACGGCCTGCCGGTGCAACTCGATCTGCAGACGGCTGTCCTTGTCGTGCTCGGTGGCGCCCTCGCGATGGCCCGTGGCTACCAGGGCCATCAGCGGATGGTAGTGCCCAAAGTTGACCAGATCCAGACGCTCGTTCCCCAGCGGGGTGGCCGTGTTGTCGCGCAGGTTGCGGTAGCGGTCCGACCAGTTTGGCCCGGGCCAGAGACCGCGTCCGGCGGTCTGGTCCAGGTTGTCCATCAAGGAACCGCTGTAGGAGACCTGAAAGCCTAGCTCGCTCTGCTGGAGTCGTTCCTCGATGGCGTAGGCATCAGCGCTGGTGTAGACCTCGCGGCGATTGTCAGCGTCCCCGCCGCCCAGCACATAGTCACGGATCTCGGGGGTATCGGCCGGGTGGACGCCGGGCCGATAGATGGGCTGGTGATTGTGCAGGTGCAGAGCCACGAAGATCTGCCCTTGATTCTGCTCACGAAAGCGTTTGATGTATTCCTCGCGCTCCGGGCCGGTGAGATTGGCCAGCTGACGGCTCACCTCGCGGGCCTGGCTCAACTGAGGGGGCGGATGAGCGGTGGTGACAAGCATGTGCTCCACTATAGCCAGGGGGGGGCTCGGAATGTGAAGGTCAGGTTACATCTTGGGCGGTCGACCCGAGCGGAGTCGGGCAGGGAATCTCGCTGGCCGGGACTCGGGGCGAGCTATTGTTTGTGCCCGCCGGGTACGAACGCTTGCTCGAGGGCATACTTTGGGCCGGGCTGGGAGCAGCTGGGCGGGTTGGCCCGCTCGCTGGCGGGCGACATGCTGGCGGACTCGCCGGATCGGTATCTGGACGTGATGACCAGGAAGAAGCGGCGGGGGAAGATCTACCTCGACTTTCAGCGCAACAAGCCGGGGGCCACCTCGGTGGCGGCCTACTCGACCCGGGCCCGCCCGGGAGGACTGGTCTCCACCCCGGTGGGTTGGAGCGAGGTCACCCCGGCGCTCGATCCCCACGCATTGACGCTGGCCACGGTGCCCGGGCGGGCCGACCCGTGGGTGGGGTTCTTTGAGCTGCGTCAGGCGCTGCGGGGTGTCTGAGCGATGGGATGGCAGCGAACGGCCGACGAGGTGTCCCTGTCAGCTTGCCGCGGTAAAGGGGATAGCGGTGGCTGTGAGGCACCCGGCGCTCCGTTGACGCCGAGGTGGGCGAGCTGATGGGCGAGGGGTGTCTCCCCGGCTTGTCAGGCAGCCAGGGTGCCAAATGTGCCCCAGCCAGAGTGCCAAAAAGCACCTTGCCATGTATCTAAAGAAAAAGATCAAAGAAAACATCATCAGCACGAGCCTGCGCGAGCGGTTGATGATGCTTCGTGGAGCGATCAGACGATGGACCGGGAGGAGACCCCCCTTTCGAAGGAGTCCACAAACCCGCCTCGAGAGGGTCGTCCGCCTGCCTCCCACGCGCTAGACTGAGAGCGAAAAGGGAGGTAGCCAGAATGCTCAGAGTGCGCCGGATCGAACAATTCGGGTTCCCGATTCTGCAGGTAGCAGGCAACCTGGACCTGACCACCTTTGGGAAACTGCTCACCGAGGTCGTGCACCTGCTGGAGAAAAGGCCTCGAACGCTGGGGCTGGATCTGAGCCAGGTGACCCTGGCCGACGCTTCGGCCGTCTCGCTGGTGGCCACTGCGGCCGAGTGGATGGCAGAGCACGGTGGGAAGCTGCGTCTGCTGGACAGCTCGCCGGCCTTCGAGGAGGCAGTGCGCAAGAATGGCCCCTTGCTTCGTCCCCACAGTCACCTGGAAGTCTACCACCAGGTGGCCTGACGCAAATCATTGAGCCAGCGGCTGCCAGCCTCCAGGCTGTGCACAGGAAGGAGGAACAGCCATGTTCTTCGAGGACCGCTACCAGGCCGGGCGCCTGCTGGCCGAGGCTCTTTTGGAATTCCGCGACCGACCGGAGGTGCTGGTCCTGGCCCTGCCCCGAGGGGGCGTGCCGGTGGCTCGCGAGGTAGCCCGGGTGCTTCACGCTCCTCTGGACGTACTGGTCGTGCGCAAGGTGGGGGTTCCCTGGAACCCCGAGCTCGCCCTGGGCGCCGTCGCCTCCGGCGGCGCTCTGGTACTCAACGAGCGCGCCGCCGAGCAGTTGGACATCAGCCGCGACGAGCTGGCTCAGCTGGTGGCGGTGCAGCAGCAGGAGGTCGCACGCCGCGAGCACGCCTTCCGGGGCCCCCGTCCCCCCTTGCAGCTGACCGACAAGACAGTGCTGCTGGTGGATGACGGCCTGGCCACCGGCTCGACCATGCGAGCGGCCGTACAGGCGGCCCGCCAGTTGGGGGCAAGCTGGATCGTGGTGGCCGTGCCGGTGGCCCCGCCCGAGGCCCTGGCCACCCTGCAGCGGGAAGCCGACCAGGTGGTGTGCCTGGACTCCCCCGAGTTCTTTTACGCCGTCGGCGCCTTCTACGCCGACTTCACCCAGGTATCCGACCGGGAGGTCAGCATTCTGCTTGCCTCGCAACCCATGGAGATGAAACGATGAAGAAGCTTCTCTGCCCCCTGGATGGCTCCAAGGAATCGGAGCGAGCGCTCCCCCTGGCCGAGGCCCTGGCCCAACGGTGGCAGGCTCAACTCTTGCTGGTGCGGGTGATCGAGCCCTACCTGGCCCCGCCAGACATGCTGCCCGACCTGGCCGACCGGGTCCGAGAGTGGAGCCGAGAAGGCCCGCTCGTCTATCTGCGCCAGTTCCACGACCGGCTGGGGGTGCCCACCCGCAACCTGATCCGAGAGGGGCACGCCAGCTACGAGCTGGCCGAGGCCGCCCGCGAGGAGCAGGCTGACCTGATCGTGATGGCATCCCGCGAGCACTCGGCCGCCGGCAGATTCTTGATGGGCAGCTCCGTCCAGGGCACCCTGCGGTTGGCGCCCTGTCCGGTCCTGTTGCTGCGCGGTTCGGCTCCGACCTCGTTCGAGCGCATCCTGGTGCCTCTGGATGGGTCGGAAGAAGCTTTGAAAGCCCTGCCCCTGGTGGCCCAGTTTGCCAGCCCCGGGGCCCGGGTCACGCTGTTGCGGGCCACCGAGGCCAACCTGCTTCCACTGCGTCCCGTCGAGCGCGAGGCCATGCTGGCCGGGCTGAAGGCCGAGCTCGAGCAGACCGTTCTGCCCGGCTTCGAGGTCGTGCGGCGGGTCGAGGACGCCACCCCGGGCGCGGCCATCCTGGACCGGGCCGAGAGCGACCGGAGTGAGCTGATTGTGATGACCTCGCACGGTCGCTCGGGCCTGAGCCGCTGGCTGCTGGGCAGCGTGGCCGAGAAGGTGGCCTGGCACGCCCCCTGCCCGGTCGTGATCCTGCCCGTGCACGCCGAGGCGGTTCGCGAGCGGACGGCTGCCGAGACATCCGCCTCCGGTCGCCAGGCACTCTAAGCAGGCAGGGATCGCCCCTCCTCAGCCCAAACCTGACCGGCCATGCGCTGGATCCTCGTGCTGCTGGCCCTGCTCCTCTCCCCCGCCCTGGCCCGCGAGCGCCCGCGGCTGGTGGTGGTGTTCGTGCTCGACCAGTTTCGGGCCGACTACCTGGACCGCTTCTACGACCACTTCCTGCCCGACACGCCCGGCAAGCCGGGGGGCTTTCGCTACCTGCTCGACCAGGGAGCCTGGCAGCGCCAATGCTTCTATGACCACTTCCCGATGGAGACCTCGGTGGGCCACACCGCCCTGGTCACCGGGGCCCTGCCAGCCCAGCACGGCATCATCTCCAACTCCTGGTACGACCGCAAGCAGAATGCGATCGTCCAGTCCATGGAGGATCCCGCCAATCCGCGACTCCTCTCGGCCAACCGTCCGGTCCAAAGAAAGGGCCGGGAGCTGGGGGCCTCCCCGCGCAACCTGATCGGCACCACGCTGGGAGACGAGCTGAAGAACGCCGTCCCGGGCTCGAAGGTGGTGGGCGTCTCCATCAAGGAGCGGGCCGCCATCCTGATGGCCGGGCACCGGGCCGACCTGGCGCTCTGGTATGACGAGCTGACCGGCAACTGGATCTCCAGCCGCTACTACGGTGATCGCCTGCCCGACTGGCTCGAGCGCTTCAACCGCGAGGACTGGGCCGCTCAGCGTCAGGGCTGGGTGTGGCAGCCGGAGAAGGCGCAGCTCGTAGGCGGCACCCGGGCCCAGAACCGGGGCGCTTCAGACCGGGGGCGCTTCGGCAAGATGCCCACCGGCACCGAGTTCTTCGAGCTTCTGGGTTTCACCCCGCTGGGCGACGAATATACCCTCCTGGCCGCCCGCAGAGCCATCGAGGGCGAGCAACTGGGCGCAGATGGGGCGACAGACGTGCTCTTCGTCAGCCTCAGCTCGCTGGACAAGCTGGGCCACCAGCAGGGGCCCTATTCCCCCGAGATTCAAGACCTGTTGCTACGGCTAGACCAGGAGCTGGCCGGCTTTTTCGCCTTCCTGCAACAAAGAGGTCTCTTGCAGCACACGGTAGTGGCCATGAGCGGCGACCACGGCGGGATGGCCCTGCCCGAGTCGTGCAACCTGCCCTCGGGCCGCCTGCATCCCGACCGACTCTCCGAAAGGCTGAACCAGGCTCTGAGCAGCGTGCTCGGAACGGGCCGGTGGGTGGTCGACTGCCACCCGCCCGAGGTCTACCTCGACCCCCGGGCCCGGCGCGAGGACGCCCTGCGCGCCGCCTGCCAGGCGGCCGAGGAGATGACCGGGGTGGAAATGGCCATCAGTGCCCTGGATATCGAGAAAAACCAGCTCCAGCCCGGCATGGTGACCGGACCCGTGGCCCGCAGCTACCACCGCAAGCGCTCGCCCGACATGCTGGTGGTGATGTCCCCTTACTGGCTCTCGACCGATCGCACCGCCGGCACGAGCCACAATCCGGTCTGGAGCTACGACACCCACGTGCCCCTGCTCATGCGTGGACCTGGCATCCGCAAAGGCTGGCACATCGAGCCTTGCACCCCGCGCGACCTGGCCCCCACCCTGTGTGAGCTGCTGCGCATCCCGCCCCCGGCCACCTCCAGCGGCCGGGTGCTCAACGTGTTGGAGGTGGGCCCATGAGCTCGACCGTGCAAGACCGCGTGGAAGAGCTGCGCGAGCAGATCCGCTATCACAACAAGCGTTACCACCAGGACGACGATCCCGAGATCTCCGATGCCGAGTACGACGCCCTGGTGCGCGAGCTGGCCCTTCTCGAAGAGCAGCATCCCGAGCTGACAGCGGACGACTCCCCCACCGCCCAGGTGGGCTTTGCCCCCTCGGAGATGTTTGCTCCCGTGCGCCACCTGAGCCGCATGATGAGCCTGGACAACGCCATGAGCCTGGAAGAGCTGAACGCCTGGGGCAAGCGCATGGAGCGCTTCATCACCGGCCAGGTCGACTTTGCCTGCGAGCTGAAACTGGACGGGCTGGCCGTGTCGCTCATCTACGAGGGCGGCCAGCTGGTGCGGGCGGCCACCCGGGGCGACGGCACGGTGGGCGAGGACATCACCCACAACGTGCTCACCATCAAGAGCGTGCCTCAACAGCTCCAGAATGCGCCGCCCCTGCTCGAGGTGCGAGGCGAGGTGTTCATGCCGGTGAGCGCCTTCACCCGCCTCAACGAGTTGCAGGCCCGGGCGGGTGAGCGACTGTTTGCCAACCCGCGCAACGCCGCCGCCGGGTCGATCCGCCAGAAGGACTCGCGCATCACGGCCGGACGCGAGCTGGCCTTCTTCGCCTACCAGCTCGGCCAGGTCCAGCAAGGGCCGAGCTTCGCCAGGCACCACCAGACGCTGGGCTATCTCAAGGAGCTGGGGCTGCCGGTCAACCCCGAGAACCGGGTGCTGCCCTCGCTCGAGGCGGTCCACGGCTACTGCCAGGAGTGGCAGGAGAAGCGCCATTCGGTCGACTACGAGATGGACGGCGTGGTGGTCAAGGTGGATGACCTGGCCCAGCGCCTGGAGCTGGGCGCCACCTCTAAAGCGCCCCGCTGGGCCATCGCCTTCAAGTTCCCGCCGGAGGAGCGCAACACGCTGCTGCGCGACATCATGGTCAGCATCGGTCGCTCGGGCAAGGCCACCCCCTTCGCCGTGCTCGAGCCGGTACGGGTGGGCGGCTCCACCGTGGGCCTTGCGACGCTGCACAACGAGGACCAGGTGAGGGCCAAGGACGTGCGCCCGGGCGACACGGTGATCGTGCGCAAGGCTGGCGATGTCATCCCCGAGGTGGTGGGACCGGTGCTCTCCCTGCGCAAGCCAGACTCACAGCCCTGGCAGTTCCCCAGGATCTGTCCCGAGTGCGGGGCCGCCCTGGAACGGGCCGTGGGCGAGTCGGATACCTACTGCACCGGCTCGGACTGCCCCAAGCAACGCGAGCAGCGCATCGTCTACTTCGCGGGCCGGGGCGGGCTGGACATCGCCGGGCTGGGCGAGCGCACGGTGCAGCTCTTCTTGCACGAGGGCCTGCTCAAGGACGTGAGCGACATCTATAACCTGGACTGGGCCAGGATTCGCCGCATGGAGAACTTCGGCGACCTGTCGGTGCAGAATCTGCAGAACGCCATCGAGACCTCCAAGCAGCGCCCTCTGGCCAACCTGCTGGTGGGCCTGGGGATCCGTCACCTGGGCGGGGCCGGCTCCCAGGTGCTGGCCCGGGCCATGGGGAGCCTGGACAAGATCATCCAGGCGTCCGAAGAAGAGCTGGCGGCGGTGGAGGGCGTGGGGCCCGTGATCGCCACCAGCCTGCACACCTTCTTCCAGCAAGAGCACAACCGCCAGTTGATCGAGCGACTGCGAGCCGCCGGCTTGAACTTCGCCGGACCGGGCGATCCCACGCTGCCCCAGGTCTTGAAAGGCAAGTCGATCGTGGTCACCGGCACCCTGGAGAAATACTCCCGCGAGGCGGCCGAAGAGGCCATCAAGGCCCGGGGTGGCAAATCGCCGGGCAGCGTCTCCAAGAGCACAACCGCGGTGGTGGTCGGGGAAGCGCCCGGGGCGGCCAAGCTCACCAAAGCGCAGGAGCTGAAGATCCCCATCCTGGATGAGGCGGCCTTCGAGCGGCTGCTGGAGACAGGCTCAGTGTAAGCGGCCGGTCAACACCTGGTAAGCGTGGCGCGGATCGTCGGTGATGGTCACCAGGCCCAGGTCCTCGGGCGAGATGTAGCGCCGGTGCTCGTTGAGCATGCTCTCCTCGATGGCCTGGAAGATGGGTTTCCAGAAGCTCGTGCCCACCAGCACGATGGGCACCTCGGGCCGCTTGCCGGTCTGGATCTGAGTCAGCACCGCAAAAAGGCTCGAGAGCGTGCCCAGCCCGCCCGGGGCGTAGACCAGCCCGCGGGCCGAGCGGGTCAAAAGCTCACGATGGCTGATGAAGTCGGTCTGCTCGGCCAGCACCTCCAGGCCCGGCAGAGAGGGCATCTCCTCGTCTATGAGCTTGAGGGCCTGCACCGGAGCGCCGTCGGCCCCTTCGGTCACGGCCCGAGCGATCTCCGGCGGGTTGCCCACCCGCAGCTCGACCTGCTCGTCCGTCAGCATTCGCGAGAGCTCGCGCAGCGTGTGCAACACCGGATCGTCTGACGCCAGGCCTCGTCCGCCCAGCACTGCCACCGCCTCGGGGCGGTCGTCCAGCGCCTGCACCGTTTCGGTGATCTCTTGCTGCAAGCGGGCCGAGGTCACCGCGAAGGGCTCCTGTCCCTTGCGGATGGTGGCCCAGGGGGGCAGGCGGTGGAAAAAGTCGTCGTGGTCATCGGTATAGTCCACCCGCTCGAAGCACCCGCGGCCGATCAGGGACCGCTGGCGCACCCCCACATCGTAGATCGCGTTCAGGATGGGCTTCCAGAAATTCGTCTGGGTGAATCCGAGGGGGCCCTTGTGCTGGTCGCGCGAGGTCTGGGCCCAGATCTCGAACACCTCGTCCAGGGTGCCGATCCCGCCGGGAAGGGCCAGGAAGGCGCGACTGTTGCGGATCAGAGCCAGCTTGCGGAAGAGGAACTCGCTGAGAACCTCCGAGTCATCCACGGCCGGGTTGACGCCCGTCTCGTGGGGAAGCTCGAGGGCCACCGCCAGGGTGCGCGGGGCGTTCTCGAAGGGGGCGAGCCGACGCCGCTCCTCCTTGAAGGCGCGCGGCACGGCAAACATCAGGCTGGGGCCGCCCCCGCCGATGGGGTCCTCGTTGACGTGGGCCAGACTCTTGCCCACGTCCTCGGCCTTGCGAAAGTCCTCGCTGTCCTCCTCGGCCCGGGCACTGCCCAGCACGAAGACGCCGGCCTCCTGATGGCGCTGCAGGAAGCCCTCCACCCGGGGAATGTCGCGGCGCATGTTGAAGAGCAGCTTGACCAGCTCGGGGCGGGTAACCACCCCGCGACCCAACTCGACCCTGTCGAGCAAGCCCGGCTGGGCCACCGCAGGTCGAGCGGCGGAGAGCAGGCTGGACAGGCCGATCCCCCGAATTTGCATAACCCAACTTACCGCATGTCGCTGAAAGAAGACTGATTGCGACAGGTGCGTGGAAAGTGAAGGCGAACTGCCCGCGGCCATGCTCAATCGCCTTCTCCTCTTGCTATTGCTCTTGCTTCCCACCCAGGCCCAGGAGCCCCGGGTCTTCGTCACCGCCCGCGACACCGGCCAGCGCCTGACCGAGATCGAGCCTCCCGACTGGCAGATCATGCTCCAGCCCGAGGAGCGGCAGAACGTGGTCTTCGTCGATCCCACTCGCAAGTTCCAGTTCATCGAGGGGATCGGCGGGGCCCTGACCGACGCCTCGGCCGAGACCTTCGCCAAACTGCCCGGCGACAAGCAAAAGGAGCTGATCACCGCCTACTTCGACCCCGAAAAGGGGATCGGCTACTCGCTGGCGCGCACCCACATCAACAGCTGCGACTTCTCCAGCTCGAGCTACGCCTACGTTCAGGAAGGCGATGGCGAGCTCAAGACTTTCTCGGTCGAGCCCGACCGCAAATTCCGCATCCCCTTCATTCTTCGGGCGCTCAAAGCCAATCCCCAGCTGAAGATCTTCGCCTCACCCTGGAGCCCCCCGGCCTTCATGAAAACCAACAACCACATGCTGCGCGGGGGCAAGCTGAAGAGCGAGTTCGCGGCCTCGTGGGCCAACTACTACGTGCGCTTCATCCAGGAGTATCGAAAGGCCGGCATCCCCATCTGGGGCCTGACCGTGCAGAATGAGCCCATGGCCGTGCAGACCTGGGAGTCGTGCATCTACACCGCCATCGAAGAGCTCGAGTTCGTGCGCGACCACCTGGGCCCGACCCTGGAGAAAGCAGGAATGGCCGACCTCAAGCTCATGATCTGGGACCACAACCGGGCCATGGCCTACATGCGCGGGGCCACCGTCTTTCAGGATCCGGAAGCCCGCCGCTACGTCTGGGGGCTGGCCTATCACTGGTACGACGGCGATCAGTTCGAGAACTTGAGCACGCTGCGCGACGCCTACCCGAGCAAAGCCTTGCTTTTCAGCGAGGGGTGCGCCTACCCGTTCAGCTGGGACACCATCAACGACTGGAAATGGGGCGAGACCTACGGCCACTCATTGATCAACGATTTCAACCACTGGTGTCGGGGCTGGACGGACTGGAACGTGCTCCTGGACGAGGTGGGCGGACCCAACCACGTGGCCAACTACTGCTTTGCGCCCATCCACGCCGACACGCGCAAGGGCACTCTGACCAGAATGAACAGCTACTACTACATCGGCCACTTCTCCAAGTTCGTGCGCCCCGAGGCCCGCCGCATCGCCTGCACTTCCATGCGCCTGGAGATTGAGTCCACCGCCTTCGTGAACGCCGACAACTCGGTGGTGACGGTGCTGATGAACCGCACCGACAAGCCGGTAGAGCTCTTCCTGTGGACCGAGTTCTGGTCGCAGATTCCGGCCTTCGTGCTCGGTCCCAAAGGGCTCCCCAAGGGCGGAAGGGCGCTGCCTCTCAGCCTGCCGGCCCACTCGATCGTGACGGTTATCTGGTAGGCCGGCCCACGTAGCTCCCGTTGTTGCTGCCGATCAGGAAGTCGCCCTGCTCGTTGAGGGCCGCTCCCATGCCGCTCTCGGAGGTGCCCGGGCTGACCCTTCGGCCTTCGGCATCGGTCACCCAGCGATAGCTGCCAGCAGCGAGGTCGCCCACCACCGAGCCCATGTTGGTGCTGACCACGAACTGGCCCCTGTCGTTGATGGCTGCGCCCACGCCCGACTCGGAGGTGCCCGGGGCGATGGCCCGCCCGTGCTCGTCCTTGAGCCAGCGCCACGAAGCCGGACCGGCTTCGCCCACCAGGATGCCGTTATTGGTGCCCACCACGAACTGGCCGCTGGCATTGATGGCAGCGCCCACGCCCGATTCGGAGGTGCCCGGAGCGATGGGGCGGCCGCTCTCATCCTGGAGCCACTGCCAGCTGGCCGTGGCGGCGTCGCCTACCACGATGCCGTTGTTGGTGCCCACCACGAACTGACCCCGGTCGTTGAGGGCTGCCCCCACGCCCGAATCGGAGGTGCCCGGTGTAATGGGTCGCCCGCTCGCGTCCTTGAGCCACTGCCAATCAGCCGTGGCGGCCTTGCCCACCAGGATGCCATTGTTGGTGCCCACCACGAACTGGTTGCTCTCGTTGATGGCCGCGCCGGCCCCTGAGCCGGACGTGCCAGGCTCGATGCGCTGACCCCGGGCATCGGTCAGCCAGCGCCAGCTGGCCGTATCCGCCTGACCCACCACGATGCCACCGTTGGTAGCGGCCACGAAGCGGCCGCTCTCGTTGATGGCCGCTCCCGCGCCCGATTCGGAGGTTCCCGGGCTGATGGGCCGCCCTCCCTGGTCGGTCAGGAAACGAAACTGCCCGCTGTTGGCATCGCCCACCAGGATGCCGCCGTTGGTGGCCACCACGAACTGTCCGCGCTCGTTGATGGCCGAGCCAGCGCCCGAAGAGGAGGTGCCGGGCGCCACCACGCGTCCACTGCCATCGCGCAGGAAGTCGGCCTGCCCGGTGGCCGTGTTGCCCAGGAGAATGCCACTGTTGGTGGCCAGCACGAACTGGCCTTTCTGGTTGACGGCCGCCCCCACCCCCGACTCGGACGTGCCCGGGTTGAGCGCTTTCCCGGCCGCGTCCCGCACCGCCTGGAGCGCGAGCGAGGGACAGGCGACCTCGGTGCCGGGCTGATCGATGGAGACGCAGAGGGCCGGAGGCTCGCCCGGCGTGCAACCGGCCAGGCCGATGGCGCCCAGCGTTCCGAAAGCCAGGGCCGCTTTCCAATTGATGCGGGGTGCAGAGCTGTGCTCCGTGCCCAGGCTGACTCTGTCCAGCCGAGGGAGCTCAGGGGTGCCTGGAGGCAGGAAGGCCCGACTGCTGTTGGGCGGAGGCTTGCCGATCAGGTCGATCATAACGCTTTCCAGTTTGCCTGGCGGGCCTGAAAGAAGGCTGAAGGCTCAGGGCAAGCGGAACTCGAGCCAGCGCTGAGACTGGATTCGCCGCAAAGCGTCGATAGCCGTGCTCTGCTCGGCGTTGAAAGCCTGCTTGAGCGAAGCGGTCAGCCCGATCTGCTGGGCCGCGATCAAGATGTGCTCGTCCAGATCGAGCTGATCGAGCACCCTGAGGCGCCGCAGAGCATTGAGCAGTGAGGGCGGCCAGGACGCTTCGCCGGCGAACTTCTGGCTCACTGCCGCGGCCAGCCGGCCCTTGGCCAGCTTGAGGTGGTTGTAGTCGCTGTTTTGACTGCCCGAGAAGCCGGGCGGCATGGCCGGCCGCACCCGCTCGAGACTCGGGGCCGAGCAGCGAGGGGCCGGGACGATGAGAGCTAAGGCCTGGACTGTAAGACGACGTTCAAGCCGAGACCGCCCCTGGAATCTGCTCCACGTAAGCCTGAGAAAAGGCTGACAGCAGCCGGTCTACGCCATCGCTGGTGGTGTGGGTGAGATAAAGCTCCGACTCATCCAGAGCGTAGTCCACGTCCGGCCGCTCGATCTCCGATCCGCCGCGCTTGAGGGCGGCCATGGCGGCATACAGGCCGAACAGACGAGGCATGAGGTGCAGGGCCACCAGGTTGTCCAGAACAGGGCGCTTTTGGACCAGGAACTTGCGAAACAAGAGCGCCTGGTAATACTGGGCCAGCACCGCTCTGGCCCAATCCGGCAGGCGGGCGGCCAGCTGCTCCAGGGTGGCCAGGTTAGCCGTGACACCGGTATGGGGCAGCTCCACCTCCTCCCCCATCATGAAGTGCTCGGTCGCCGACTGGCGGGCCTTCTGGTCCTGCAGCTCGAGGGTGCAGAGGGTAGTGGCCAGGTAGAACTGCTCCTGGATGGAGAGCACCTCGTCTTTGGCCAGGAGCTCTGGCCGGGCCTGCTGGTAAGCGTCCTGAAGAAGCTCGAGGGGAACGGCCACCGGGGGAAGCCCGGCGGCCAGCTCGGAAAGCGTCCACATGGCCCGGGCAGCACTCCCCTCCTCGGCCATCAACTCCTCCATGCGCCGATACACCGGCCACTCCAGGGTGGCCTGGGTCACCGCGGTGATCCTCATCGGGGCAAAACCTGCCCCGGGGGGATGAAACAGCTTCAGCAGATCCTGGATATCGGGGCCGTGAACCGCCATCGGGCGGCCGTGATTCTGCTTGGCCGCCGTGCAGTAGTAGGAGATGCCCACGAACAAACCGTCGGGCGTGCGCACCGGCTGGAACGGAAACTCGCGGCAGCCGATGGGCTTGGAATCGTAGCCCAGCTCAGCGTGGACCGCGCACAGGTTATCCGGGCGCAAAAAGACGCAGGCTCCGTTGAGCCGTTTGAGCAACTTCGAGCCCCCGTCGGGGTTCTCGTCGAAAACCCCGTCCAGGCCGGTTTCCTGGATAACCCGCAAAGCCAGCGGGCTGTTGGCGATGGCCGCCTCGGTGTGGGGATCGGTGTGAATGCGCCAGGTATGGCGACATCCCTTGGCACACTGCACGCAATCGTAGTTCTGGTCGGGGGGAAAAATCAACTCCATTTGGAGAGCTTCCGCGCCTGCAGTACGGCGACCTTCCAAAAGGGAGTCCGCCGGGGGTCTGGAGAAGGCGGCAGATCGCAACTCACCGTGATCGTCTGTCTCAGCTGCGGGTATGCCAACGAAGCCAACACTGGGTTCTGCCTCCAGTGCAATGCCCGGCTGCCCAAAATCGACCCCACCTCCATCCCCAGCAACACCGGCCATGTGACCGACCGCTACAACAACATCAAGGAGGCTGCCGAGAAGGCCCGGGACGGCCGCTGGACAGCCGAAGAGCTGGGGCACTACCTCGAGACCGTCTTCGAGCTGCTCGAAAGCCACAAGCTGGGTATCCTGGGCTACGTCAAGGAGACCGCCTACGATGACGAAGGCGGTCAGGAGGTCGAAGTCGGCGTCAGCGGCATGACCAAATACGAGGAAGGACTGCAGACGATGTTCGGCTTCGTGGAAACCGGGGAGGAAAAATACCTCGAGTCGGGACTGAGGTTGATCTGGGAAGGCAACGAGCTGATCAACGAGGCCATGCGCGAGAACCGGGCCGCCCGCCAGCGTCTGCAGGATGAATGGGGCTACATGTACTGACGGGCGCGGACCTGAAATGACTTCGCAACAATGTTAACAACCCTGTAACATTATCGCGGTGGAATTCACTCTGGTGTATCCGGGGTATCCTACACTGAGTCCAACACAGATGACAGGAGACCCGCCGATGCGCCGCAGAACCGCCCGAGAAGTTCTCAAAGGAACCGGAACCGTGTCCGAAGCGTTGCGGAGTAGCCTCAAGACGGCAGGATTCTTGGAGGCCGTCGACAGCATCAACACCCCCCGCTTCTGGCGCTATGTCGAGCAGCCCGCGACGTTGATGCGCCACGGCTGGCGATTGTCGGTGGACAAGAGCGAGAATTCCGCCCTGGTCTATCGCATCGGCGAGGCGCCCCGAGTCGGCACGCGCATGTTTGTCTCCCCTGGCCAGACGTTGATCCTGGACCGCAAGAACGGCGTGGCCGTGCTCCTCAGCTTCGCCGGCGGCGAGGCCCAGGAGATCCGGATCGACCTGAAGACCAGGAAGGTTTTGCAGGACCGCTGGTTGGCGGGCTAAGCGGCCTGGCAGACTGCCCAGAGAACGAGCGAGCTGACCAGGCACGCTCTTTTTTTTTTGTACTTTCTTCAGCTCGCAGGGCTATGCTCCATGCATGGAGATCCGCAATTTTCCTCGCCAGGACCTGCTTGAGTTCACCCGGGCCCTGCGTGACGCCGACCCCACCCTGGCCGAACGCAGCCAGGAAGACGAGGTCCTCTTTGCCCGCACGCCCGGAGCCACCCTGGGCGAGATGCAGGAGAACGCCGCCCTGCAAGCCCACCATCTGGAAGCTCGCTCGCGCAAGCTGGCCTGGGCCAGCTCGGGGTTGCTGCTGGCGGCCGGTGTAAGCGTCTTCTCGCTGATCAGCGCCAGCCCGGGTCCGGCTCTGGGTCTGGGATTGGCCCTGGGGCTGGGCTCGGGTGCCTGCGTCCTGGCCGGCCGCCGGGCCAGCCGGGCAGCCAACGACATGGTGAAAAGCCGGGCCCGACTGGGCACCTACGGCTCGGTTCTGGCCACCCTGACCGAGCGCCGCGAGTCAGCCGAGCGCGAGGTCGGAAAGCTGGCCCAGGGCCTGACCCCCGAGCAATCGCTGACCATTCGCCAGGACAGGGACGCCCTCATCGTCGGGGGCGTGAGGGTGAAGCGTCACTCGGGCAGGAGCGAGAGCTGATCGAGGTAGGCTGAGGCAAAGCCTGCAAAGAGCGGATTCACCCCGGACACGTGAGTCAGCATGTGCAGCTCGGCGTGATCGTAGGCCATGTGCAGGTGCTCGTCGTGGCTGGCCTGCGGGCGCTTGAGTCCATCCACGAAGTGGTAGAAACGCAGCACGCTGGGAATCAAGGACAGAGCGGCCAGATTATCGATCAATGGCCGGTCCATGGTGAGGAACTTGCGAAAGAGCAGGGCCCGAAGGTAGCGCAGGATGCCCTGCTCGAGCTCGGAAGCCGAGCCCGACTCGGGACCATGCAAAAAGACGTAGAGCCCCGGCAGAGTGCCCCGCCAACCGCTGCGCGTCAGGTCCACCTCGCGGCCTTCCAGCAGCGCCTCGGTGATGGGGCGGGCCATTTCGGGATGAGGGGCCTCGATGGTCCCCACCATCGCGGCCAGGAAGAACTCGCGCAAGGTGCCCAGCACCTCGTCCTCCTCCAGCCGGTGGGTAGGGGGACGATCGAACAGCACGCCCAGGACATCCTCGCCCAGCACCCGGTCAGAGCGGCTCTGGTGCACCAGCATGGCCCTTCCGAGAGTGTCGATGGCGCGTGCCAGAGCCGCATCGGGCGCGCTCTCGGCCAGCCAGCGCGTCAGTCTCTGCTCGATCAACCGGTAGGCCGGCCAATCGACCGCCAGGCCCAGACCGGCCGCGATCGGCTCGAAACCCACCGAGCGATAGCCATACTCGCGGATCAGCTCCTCGAGCTCGCCGGCGTAATCGCTCAGAGGACGACCACTGTTTCTCTGCACCGAGGGGCAGTAGAAGGAGACCCCGATCATGACCCCGTCGGGAGTGGGGCGGATCATGAACGGATACTGCCGACAGCCGATGGGCTTGGATTTGCGGTCGATCTCGGCGTGGATGCGGCACAGCTCGTGCTCATCGAGAAAGATGCAAGAGCCTTCCCGGCGCACGGTGCGACAGGTGCCGTCCTCCATGTCCTCGAGCGGGGAGATTCCAGTCTGTTGCAGGATGCGCAGCTCGAGAGCGCTGCCGCGGATCTTGTCACGCGAGACCTCATCCACGTGAATCTGCCAGTTGCGACAGCAGCGCGAGCAATCGCGGCACTCAAAGCTCTGGTCGGCCAGGAAGTGCAGTTGCATCGCCCCCCCTTCGACTCGAGCCAGGAGTTTCCCGGTGCTTGGAGCGAAGCTCGGCCGGGTGAGTCGCAACTGCCTGGTGCTCATCGTGCTGCTCTCGCTGGTGCTTTCCCTGCCGGCCGGCTATGGCCAGGGCCCGCTCTACAGCGTGATCGAGCTGCGAGCGCTCGACCTGATGTTTGTCTTGAGGGGGAAGGAGCCGATCTCGACCGAGCCAGGCGTGGTGATGATCGGCATCGACACGAGGTCTTTCCGCGAGCAGGGCCGCAACACGGTGTTCTGGCTCGAGGACATCGGGCTCGTCTGCAAAGCCCTGACCGAGGCCGGCGCCCTCTGCGTGGGAATTGACCTTCTGGTGGGAGACAACGGTCTGGGGGGCGGGCTGGAAGTCCCGAAGTACCGAGCTGTCAGGGACGTGCTCGAGCAAGAAGAGGGGGTCCTGCTCGAGGCTCTCGCCAGTGAGCGAGTCGTGCTGGCCCAGTACTTCAATCCGCGAACCAATACCCTGGTGCCCAACCCCGAGCCCGGAGAGGGGTTCGCCGTCAACGCCCTGGCGTCCATGGCACAATCTCAGGGCAATCTGTGCCTGGTCAACACGGGAGAAGAGCAGGGCGTGGTGAGGATCGTGCCCTACCTGACGCGCCAGAGTGATCCCACCCCGGGCTCGCGAATGTTCGCATTCCGCCTGGTTGAGCTGGCACGGGGGAAACTGTTCGAGCTGAAAGGCGGCCGACTCTACCTGGGTGAGGACGAGATCCCGACCGAGCGCGACGGCGGCGTCCCCATGATCCGCATCAACTATCCCGGTCCGCCCGATCCCTGGGGCTCGGCCTTTTCTCGCCGGGCCAGCTTCGTGGATCTGCTCGGCGATGCGAAAGCAAAAAGGCCTCTGCAGGGCTACCAGGACACCATCTGCATCCTGTTCTTCCAGGACCCGGCTGAGCAGGACTACCGCACCACCCCCTACAACCTGGCGACCGGCCTTGACTCGGCTGGAGCGGAGATCCACGCCAGCCTGGTCAACTCTCTGCTGACCGGCCGACTGATCACCCGGGCCAGCCCGGGAGTGTGGGTGGGACTGACGCTGGCGCTGGCCCTGACCGTGGGGTGGGCTGCCTTCCGATTGCGCTGGTACTTCAGCCTGCCCTTCGCTCTCCTGGCGCTGGTGGGCTTCTTCTTCACTACCGTCAGCCTCTTCGCCCGGCAGGGTTATTGGGTCCCGCTCGTGACCCCCATTCTGGCCGGAATCGGAGCCTATCTTGTGGCTTACGTGGCTCGCTACGACCTGGTCAAGCGCCTCCTGGGCAGCATGGTGGGGAGCCAGGTCATGGACCGCATGCTGGAGGAGACCGAGGTGACGATGCTGGGGGGCGAGCGACGCCGGGTCACCGTGCTCTTTTCCGACATCAACGACTTCACGCCCGTCACCGAGCGCTCCAGTCCCGACCGGGTCATCACCATGCTCAACGAGTACTTCGCTGCCATGGCTGAGATCGTCGAGAAGCACGAGGGCAATCTCAAGCAGTTCGTGGGAGACGCGATCATGGTGATCTACAACGCCCCCCACGATCAGCCTGACCACGCCGCTCGAGCCGTCATGACCGGCCTGGAGATGATCGAGCGGCTGGAGGAGATGAAAGCCGAGGCGAACGGGAGGGAAGGCTTCTACGAGGTCAAAATCGGAATCAATACGGGGGATGTCGTGGTAGGTAACGTAGGTACGGCAAAACGCATGGAATACGCTGCCGTGGGAGACGACGTCAACCTGGGTGCCCGCATCGAGACCCTGACCAAGAAGCTGGGAGCCTTCCTGCTGGTGAGCGCAGCCACCAAGAAGGAGGCCGAAGGCCATCTACCGGAAATCGAGTGGGTCTCGCGCGGAGTGCAGCAATTCAAAGGAAAGACTGCCGAAATGGAAGTATTCGAGGTTCGTAGAAAGAAATGAAGACGTTTTCCCTCATCGCCCTGCTTTTGCTCGCACTCACGGGGCTGGCCCGGGCCCAGAACGAGGCTCTGATCACGAAGGTGCAGGGCAGGGTCACCCTCAATGGCAAGTCGGCCAGAGTAGCCCAGCGGTTGACCCGCGGAGACAAGCTCGAAGTCCCCACGGGGGGCCTGGTAACGCTGGTCTACCTCACCGACAGCCACAAGGAGACCCTGACCGGGCCCGGCTTTGTCAAGGTGGGAACGGGCGAGCACTCGGGTCAGCTCGAGCGTCAATCCGGTCCGGGAGCCATCAGCAAGGTTCCCAGCGGCAACATCGGCAAGGCCGGCGTGGCCAGCGTCCGGGCCGAATACAGCTATGCCGCTCTACGCCGCCGCGAGGACGGAAAGGTGGAAGTGGTCTTCTCAGCCCGGCCCGAGTTCACGGGCCCGCTGACACTCTCGGCCTTCCCCTATAATCCCGAGACGGCGGGCCCGTCCGAGTCGGCTATCGCCGACGAGGTGACCGCCAGCGGGCCGAACCAGCAAGACGAGCTGATCGTCCTCCTGCCCGAGTCAGTCGAGACCGGAATGCCCATCCGGCTGCTGGTCAGCGCCCCCGAAACCGCCACGCTGGGTCGCTGGGTGGTGCTGCTGAGCCCCGAGCGAGCCGACAGCCTTGAGTTCATGCGCCAGTGGGCCTTTGAAGAGCCATTGAAATTGGAGCGCTTGCTCAGCTACTGCCAGATCGCCTACGAGTGGAACGACTTCTCCGAGGCCCTGCGAGCCGCCAGCCAGGCTTACAGCATCAAGAAGAGCGAGAGCGTGCGCGAGCTCTACCGAAAGCTCCTGTTCCTCAACCAGCAAGAAGGTGAAGCCAGGAACCTTTAGGCAGGAAGTCCGGTCCCGGTGCTTTCGGAGGGACTACGCCCTCGGGGGCCCCGAGATGGCTGGACCCAGCGCTGGCCTGGTCGGTTTCGATGTGCTGACGGTCAATCAGGAGCCTTTCAGGGGAGACTGCTAAAGTCAAGCTATGCAAGCTGTGGCGGTCAGCTCCATGGTCCCTCTCAGCAATCCGCTGGCAAGGACGGCACCTGTCAGCTCGGTCTCGCGTGACGACGCGTATGTCGGCAGCACGCCCTCCGAGTTGCCCGGCGAGCAGCTGCGCAAGCAGCGCTACAATCCAATGCTCTACTCCAGCCACCAGGCCCTGCGTGCGGGGCAAAAGCTCACTGCCAACATGGTATCGGCCGGTCTCACGATGCAGATGCTGATGTGGGGCGCGCTGGCTCCCCGCCAGTTGTCCGCCACGCGCGATCTCTGCGATCGGGTGGCTCGTGACTACCCCAAACCCGCCTGGAAGATTCCTCAAACGAGCATTGCCGGAAAGATCGTCGGGGTCAGCGAGGAGGTGGTCCAGGACAAGGCTTTCGGGCAGCTTCTCCATTTCAAGCGGGACACCGACCGGCAAGACCCCAGGCTACTGATCGTGGCACCGATGTCCGGCCATCACGCCACCTTGCTGCGCGAAACCGTGGAGCAACTGCTGCCCAACCACGACGTCTACATCACCGACTGGAAGGACGCCCGCGAGGTTCCCCTGAGCCAGGGCGACTTCGGACTCGACGACTATATCGATTACGTCAAGGACTTTCTCAAGACCGTGGGTCCGGGCGCGCACGTGCTGGCCGTCTGCCAACCCACTGTGCCGACTCTGGCTGCAGTCTCCGAGCTCGAGGCAGAGGGAGCGGCCCACCAGCCTCGCTCGATGACCCTGATGGCGGGCCCGCTGGACACCCGCGCGGCCGCCACCGAGGTCACCCGACTGGCCGAGAGAAGGCCCATTTCCTGGTTCGAGAGCAACGTGATCGGCAAAGTGCCGGACGGCTACCCGGGGGCCGGGCGGCTGGTCTACCCGGGATTCGTGCAGTTGACCAGCTTCATGGCCATGAAACCAGGCAAACATGTCAAGTCCCACCTGGACATGCTCAACGCCCTGGTTGCCCAGGACCAGGACCGGGCGGACAAAATCAAGGGTTTCTACGACGAGTATCTTGCCGTTTGCGACCTGCCTGCCCGATTCTACCTGGAGACCGTGCAGCAGGTTTTCCAGGAGCACTCGCTTGCTGAGGGGAGGCTGGAGCATCGCGGCAAGAGAGTCGACCCCTCGTGCATCAAGCGCACCGCGCTCTTGACCGTGGAAGGCGACAAAGACGACATTTCGGCACCAGGACAGACCCTTGCGGCCCACCAGATGTGCTCGGGGCTGGCCCCCGAGCACCGCTATCACTACCTCCAGCCGGGCGCCGGGCACTATGGGATCTTCGCCGGGCGGAGCTGGCGCGAGGAGATTGCCCCGCGAGTCACGGGCTTCATCCGGGCGATCGACACTCAGGGGTATGCCCCGGCGACCGAAAGCAAGCTACCCGAGCGATACTGAAACGCTTTCGGAAGGCGCGGTCAGGTCCGACACCGTTTGCGGCCGGACTCAGTGTCCGGCGCCGGGGGCTCGAGCGCGGCCCGGCCGAGCAGCAGGACAATCAGCAGCGCGCGCTTCATCCGAGGCCCGATTCGGAATGCAGGAGAGGCTCTGTGTCGCAGGCGGTCGAAGTCCTCTCGATCATGGCCGACACCTTCGACCCCACGGCTCACGTCTCGGCGGGCGAGTGTGTTCGGGCTTTGAAAGAGCAGGGGATCTCGGTGAGCCACCGGCTGGGAGCGCGCATCTTCTCGCTGGGGGCCCGCCAGGTGCGCTTCTCGCTTGCTTTTCTGGAGGAAGCGGCCACCGAGCCCGAGCTCCTCATGGGAGATTTCTGGCGCGATCTTGCCCCGCCTCACCGGCCGGGACGCATCGAGCAGGTGCTGGAGGGCCGAGCCGGCGTGCAGTTGGAGGGGGAGATCGCCCACGTGCTCACCCCCGATGAGCTGGATGCGGGGGCACCCAGCTCCAGCTCGCTCCTTCCGGCCGTGCTCGGGCGAGCCGAGCCGGCCCGCATGAGCGGCGTTCTGTGGGATCGACGCCGTCTGGAGGAGGCCGCCCTCACCCTGCTCGACGCCGAGAGCCCCACCGAGCTGGTGGAGAACTTCCGCTACCTCTTCCGGGCCACCCTGTCCAGCGGCCAGGACCCTTCCGGGCTGCTGGTCACGGCTCTGCGCCGCAGCAAGCCCGACCTGTCGCGGGAGGTGGGCCACCTGGTGCGCGAGCACCTGCACCGCGACCTGGGCCGAGCCCTGGAGACCTTGCAGGAGGAAGACCCGCAGAGGGTGGCCGACGCCGTGCACTACCTGCTCAATGCTCGCGAGAGCGACGTGCTGCGCGACTCCATCCTGCTGCCGGCGCTGCTGCCCGTGCTGCGAAAGAGCGAGCAGCGCCAGACGCTGTTCGACTCTCTCGAGCGGCTGGGCCAGGTGCTGCAGAGCTCCACCCTCACCCAGCAGGGCCTGGACTCGGCCCTGGAGGCCTTCCTGGAGTATTTGCTCGACGACCTGCCCCAGCTCGACTCCGAGCCCCGGGCTTCTCTGACCACCTTCCTGGTGGCCCTGGCCAGCGGCTATCCCGAGCTGCCCGGCTATCTCCTGCGCCGCCTGGAATCTACCGTCGACCCGGGGCTGCACGTCTTCTACGCCCACGTGCTGACCCGGGTCGAGCTGAGCTCGCGCGAGCGCTCCCGCCTGCTCGAGCGCATGCAGGCCACCCTGCTCGAGCACGGCCGCGAGAGCGCAATGCTCGAGAACCTCAAGCTCATTTTCGCCCGCCTGGGAGAGGAAAGCCTGGAGGATCTCTCCTCCCCCGCCGTGGTGGCTCGCATGTCCCCTCCTCTGCGCATCTTCCTGGTGCAGCTGTGGCATCACTTCCAGCCCCCCGACGTATCCCCCCTGGCCGATCTGGCCGCCCTGCACCTGCGCGATCGCAGCCTGCTGCTGGCCCTGGTGCGCACCCGCCAGCTGCTCCTGCCTCAAGTGGTGGAGCGCATTCTGGCCATGCCCGACCGCAGCGCCATCGTCTTGTACCTCTTGCAGGAGGCCTTCCGCATGGAAGAGCCGGATGATGCGGTGGTGCTCGAGCTGCTGGCCCACTATGCCCTGGAGGCCCTGGAGCCCGCCTTCGCGCGCCTGGCCGAGGAAGCCGCCCTCAAGTCGGGAGCGGCGGCCACGCGCTTGCTGCTGTTCGGCTCGCTGGCCAGGCGCGTGCAGGGGGTCGAGAAGGCGCGCCTGCGAGAGATGGTGCGCCAGCTGTTGACATTTCCGATCTTCACGAGCGAGAGCCTGCCAGCCGTCTGGCTGGGCCTGGGCCAGGTGGGCGCCATCCGAGCCCTGGATGAGCGCCTGCGCAAGCAGATCATCGAGCGGCTGGGGGGGCAGCTGTCGCCCTATCCGGCGGTCCGGGTGCAGGCCCTGCTGGCCCTCTATCCGGCCGCTTCCGAGGCCAGCCAGCGCCTGGTGGAGGGAACTCTGCGCGCCCCGCTCGGGGGGTCAGAGCCAGCCCGCGAGATCTTGAGCGCCTGCCTGGCCGGCCTGGAAGAGCTGTCGGCCTCGGCTCACTTCCCCCACGAAGCCGAGGAGCTGGTGGGGATGCTCTGCCGCACGGTGCTCTGGAAGGGTCGCGAGCAGAGCCTCGAGAGCGTGATGCGCCAGGCATTGAGCTACGCCTCCAGCGGCGACGGCGTGCGAGTGCCCACCGCCTGGAGCCGGGAGGATCGGGAGGCCGCCCTGCGCATTCTGGGCGCGCTGGCCCGCCACCCGGCCGGCCCCGAGCGACTGCAGTCGCTGGTCGTGGTGCGGCTGTTCTCTTTTCTGCAAGACTGGCTGGACGCGGTGGAAAAGGGTAGCGACCTCTACGCCCATCGGGATACCCCCCTGTGGGAGATCCTGGCCCTGGTGCTGCGCCAGCGCCCCGACCCGCGCAGCCACGAGCTCTCACGCGAGGCCGCCCGGCAGCTTCTGGAAACCCACCGCAACGTGCCCGGCCAGGTGGCCCTGGATCGGCGCGAGAACGCCCAGCGATTCCTGATCGAGGTGATGCTGGCGGGGCAGGGAGAAGACCTGGCCGTGCGCGGGCGCTCGCTCAACCTGGCCCGCTCGATTCTGGACACTCTGGCCGACCTGGCTCTGCGCGACACCCCCGAGGCCGCCCTGTCGCTCTACCTTCTGCGTGACCTGGAGCGATCCGAGCGCCTGGAGCCTGGCCTGCAAGCCAGGCTGCGCGGCTTCCTGGCCAACCGGGCCTGAAAGACGAACGCCCCCCGACCGATGGCCGAGAGGCGCCTTCTGCGCGCAAGTTTGCGGTGCATTGTTTCGCGCTCTGCCACTGAGCTACAAGGGCATTTCGGTGCCCCTGACGGGATTCGAACCCGCGACCTCGTCCGCCTGAAGGATGTATGCCCCGTGGGTTGGGGCGCGCTGTAGCAAGAGCATAGCACTCTCCGAGCGGGGAGGAAAGGGAAAACTTCACAGACAGGAACTCGAGCCGTTCCAGAGGCGTCAACAAGAGCATGAACCAGGACCCGACCCCCCTGCCCGAATTCGACCCCCAGGAGCTCGAACGCTGGGAGCAAGAGCAGAAGCGACGCGAGCGAGCCCGCCAGAGCGACCTTTACCGATAGTTCGGCCAATGGCACGGAACTTACGGCTGTAGAAAGAGAGAAACCCTCTTGTTCAAAGGGTTCCTGTTGGTTGCGGGGACAGGATTTGAACCTGCGACCTCCGGGTTATGAGCCCGGTGGTCATCCATCCTGGAAGCTCGTCATGAAGCCGCTAGAACGACATATCAAAAACGCGGTCACGGTTTTGGTCACGGTTCGGAGTAAAGGTGGACTCGGACCCGACCCTCTTGAATGGACAGGATCGCCCCCTGCTCCAACGGCTCCTTGAAGTTGTTCAGGATGAAGTGGAGCCGGCGGTTGATCTCGTCCGATCTGGGATGGTGAAGACGGAAGCTGATCACGCTGGGACGTTGGCCCACGCTCAGGTGGGCCAACTCCCCGAAGCCCAGGTCCGTCGTGAGAAGGATTCGCTCCTCCTGAGTTGCCTTGGCCATGATGTCTTCATCGAGCATCCGGACCAGGCCCTCTTCCGCGAGATGGACGGCATCATGGCCCTGATCACGCAGCCACTTCACCGTGGTTTGAGAAATTCCCATGTCGGCCAGAAAGCGCACCTAATCGAGCGGGAAGGGATGAACCTCTTCATCGGCCAGCCAGGCTGCATAATCCAGACAGGAGCTAAGGTCGCCGGGCTCTAACGCAGGATACTCTCGAAGGATTTCTTCATGGGACATTCCTGCGGCCATGAGCCCCAGCACAAGCTTCACCGTGATCCTCATGCCCCGGATGCAGGCACGACCGCCCATGACCCCGGACTCGTGGGTGATGCGCTCGAAACCGCTCACGTCTTCTTCCCCCCCCTCGCTGGACTCGCGGTGACCAGGGTCTCAACAGCATCGCGCAGGTGGTCTGGCGCCAGGTGCGCGTAGCGCTCCGTGGTGGTAAAGCTCTTATGACCGGCCAGAAGCTGAACAGTGCGAAGCCCCGCACCCTTTTCGACGAGCCGGCTGCAGAACGTGTGCCGGAGGTCGTGAATGCGCAGGTTCTTAATCTTGGCCCGTTTCAGCGCTGGCCGCCAGACGCGATGAGAAAAGCGCCGTCGGCCCCGGCCGACGGGCCCGCCTGCTCCGTAACGGCCAGGAGTCTCTCTCATGCCGGTTTTTTCACCCTTTAGAGCGAGACTTCCTGGAAGTCCCGACGAGCTGATCGGGGTCACGGTTCTGGTCACGGTTCCAACCCCGAAAACTCCCGAAATACCCCTGCGAAAACCGGGTTGGCGAATCTCGCCCATAAAGCAAGAAACCCACGTTTCCGCGGGTTTCTGTTGGTTGCGGGGACAGGATTTGAACCTGCGACCTCCGGGTTATGAGCCCGACGAGCTACCGGACTGCTCCACCCCGCGATATTTATCTTCCAGGTCGTCATTATAGCCAGGGTCCCCATTGCTGTCAACCCCTCCGCAGCCTCGCTCAAGCAACCTGTGGGGCCAGGTTTGCTTGGCAACATCGGACCACCTCAGCCCCAAGAAGTTCCGGTGGGCGGAGCGATCCAGACGGGTCGTCCGGGCAGGCGGAACGAATTGCAACCAGATTTGCATCTGGTAGCACCATGTGCAATACTAGCTACATGAAGCTCCGGTCCTTCTGGATAGCCGCCCTGGAGCGGGCCCTCGCCACCCGCTCGGTCGTGTGGTTGCACGGAGTTCGTCGGGTGGGAAAGACCGTTCTGTGCCAGAGTCTGCCCGACATCGAGTACTTCGACTGTGAATTGCCTCGCGTGCGGCGCGTGCTGGAGGACCCCGAATCGTTTCTGAGCTCGCTCCAGGGCAGGCGCGTCGTCCTGGACGAGGTCCAGCGGCTCCAGAACCCATCTGAAGTCTTAAAGATTGCGGCCGACCACTTCCCAGCAACTCGGGTGATCGCCACAGGCTCTTCTACCTTGCAGGCCTCCACGAAATTCCGAGACACCCTGACGGGGCGCAAGAGCGAGTTATGGCTGACCCCGATGATGAGCGTTGACCTGACCGATTTCGGCGCTGGGCTCGACCAGAGGCTCAGGCGAGGGGGTCTACCCGCCTTCTTCCTCGACCCTGACGGGTCCGAATGCGATTTTGAAGAATGGCTCGACTCTTACTGGGCACGGGATATTCAGGAGCTCTTCCGACTCGAGCGCAGGTGGGGCTTCCAGCGTCTGCTCGAGCTCTTGCTCGCGCAGAGCGGCGGCATGTTCGAAGCCACCCGCTTCGCTGGCCCCTGCGAAATCAGCCGACCTACGGTGACAAACTACCTCGACGTCATGGACGCAACCAGCGTCGTCCATCTGGTGCGGCCCTTCTCGACCCATCGCAGCACCGAAATCGTGTCCGCGCCAAAGGTCTATGGCTTCGATACCGGCTTCGTCTGCCACTATCGGGGTTGGAGTGAGCTGCGGCCCGAGGACCTTGGCAACCTGTGGGAGCACTACGTCCTCAACGAGATCCACGCGCGCTCCCAGCGCTCGCGGGTCCACTACTGGCGCGACAAGCGCGGGCACGAGGTCGACTTCGTCTTGCCGCGCCGCAACGACCGGGTGGATGCCATCGAGTGCAAGTGGTCGAGCAGGACCTACGACGCCAGGAATCTGCGTGCCTTTCGCCAGCAGTATCCCGAAGGGGAAAACCTGGTGGTCGCGACCGACCTCGAGCGAGCCTTCCAGGAGAGAATCGGGGATTTGACGGTCGCATTCATCCGGCTGGCCGACCTGACGGAAAAAATTCCCTGAAGGCCCTTATGGTGTCTTCCAGGGATTGACCACGTCCCTTCCCGTGTCGGTAGACCGCGTAAGGCTCAAGTCGATACCCAACCCGGACAGGTCTGCCAGCTGGGGGCAAGCTCAAAGAGTCCGTTCATGCCTCCCTCAGGAAGGGAATCCGTCCCTCGCCGCGCACTCGCTTGCTGGTGAAAAGACTTCCACTCAACATCGGCCATCGGGGGGCGTGCGGGGAGGCGCCCGAGAACACGATGGCGAGTTTCCAGCTGGCCATCGCGCAGGGAGCCGGGATGGTCGAGCTGGACGTGCGCTTGACCCGCGACGGCGTCCCCGTGGTCATCCATGACTACTCGCTGGGGCGCACCACCAGCGGGCGCGGACTGGTGGGGCTGTCGACCTGGAAAAAGCTGCAGACCCTGGACGCGGGAGCCTGGTTCGATGGCCGGTTCCGCGGCCAGCGGCTGCTCGAGCTGAGCGACTGCCTCCAGACGCTGCCCCCCCGGCTGGCGGTCAACGTCGAGCTGAAGTGCTTCTTTGGCCGCCCCGACCGGCTGGTACGCGCCTGCGCCGAGGCTATTCGCTCCAGCCGGTCCCAGAGCCGAGTGCTGGTCACCTCCTTCAACCATCGAGCCGTCGAGCTGCTCCATCAGGAGATGCCCGAAGTGGCCCTGGGTCGCCTGTTCCACCCGCTCTTGAACGGACGGCCCCGCCCGCGCGACTTCGACTGGCTGCAGCAGGGAGAGCGCCATCTGACCGACCTGGCCTGGGATGGCAGGGCTCTGGCGGTGGAGCTCTCCCTGGCCGACCGCAAGCTGACCGAGCAAGCCCACCAGCGCGGGGGCGCGGTACTCGTCTACACGGTCAATGAGGAAAAGGACATGCAGCGATTGATCGAGTGTGAGGTGGACGGGTTGATCACCAACTTCCCGGCTCGCTACGCCAGCCTGCTGGCTCGCCTGTGAAGATCCGTCCCGGGCAGCATTACACTCTGGGAGCCAGTTGGGACGGCCAGGGGGTGAACTTCGCGGTGTACTCCGAGACTGCCACCCGCATCGAGCTGTGCCTGTTCGACTCCAAGGAGGACGAGCGCGAGTCGCAACGCCTGGTGCTGCCCGAGTACGACGACCACGTCTGGCACGGTTACGTCAGCGGCATCCGTCCCGGCCAGCTCTATGGCTACCGCGCCTACGGGCCCTATAAGCCCCAGCAGGGTCACCGCTTCAACCCCTGCAAGCTGCTCGTCGACCCTTATACGAGAGCCGTGGTGCGCTCCAAGAACCGCTGGCACGACGAGATGTTCGGCTACAAGGTGGGCCATCCCAAAGCCGATCTGTCGCTGGATACCCGCGACAACGCGGCCCTGGCTCCCCTGTCGGTGGTGGTCGAGCCAGCCTTCTCGTGGGGCGACGACCGCCCACCCAGAGCTCCCTGGAACCAGACCGTCATCTACGAGCTGCATGTGCGCGGCATGACCCGGCTGCACGCCCTGGTACCGGAAGCTTTGCGGGGAACCTATGCCGGACTTGCCTCCGATCCGGTCCTCGAGCACCTGAAAGAGCTTGGCGTGACGGCCGTGGAGCTGATGCCGGTGCACTATCCGGCCTACGAGCGCCACTTGACCGAGAAGGGCCTGCGCAACTACTGGGCCTACAACACGCTTGCCTTCTTCGCACCCAATCCGGAGTATGCCATCAATCACTCCCCCCAGGACGTGCTGCGCGAATTCAAGTCGATGGTGGCTCGCTTCCACTCGGCCGGCATCGAGGTCATTTTAGACGTGGTCTACAATCATACCGGAGAGGGCAACCACCTGGGACCCACCGCCTGTCTGCGCGGGCTGGACAATGCCAGCTACTACCGCCTGCTCACCGACAACCCCCGCTACTACCTCGATTTTACCGGCTGCGGCAACACCCTGAACACGACCAATCCCCGGGTGCTGCAGCTGATCATGGACAGCCTGCGCTACTGGGTGCAGGAGATGCGTATCGACGGCTTTCGCTTCGACCTGGCCAGCTCGCTGGCTCGCGAAAGCTACGAAGTGGACCGACTGGGCGCGTTCTTCGATATCATCCAGCAAGACCCGGTGCTCAACCGCATCAAGCTGATCGCCGAGCCCTGGGACCTTGGCGAAGGCGGCTACCAGGTGGGCAACTTTCCGGTGCTGTGGAAGGAGTGGAACGGCCAGTATCGCGATACCGTGCGCCGATTCTGGAAGGGCGATTCCGGCCAGGCCCCGGCCCTGGCCTCGCGATTGTGCGGCTCGAGCGACCTCTACCAGGAGGGGGGCCGGCGACCCCAGGCCAGCATCAACTTCATCACCTGCCACGACGGCTTTACGCTGCACGATCTGGTCAGCTACAACGAGAAGCATAACCAGGCCAACGGCGAGCAGAATCGCGACGGGGAGAGCCACAACAACAGCTGGAACTGCGGCCACGAGGGCCCCAGCGACGACCCGGAGATTCGAGCCCTGCGCGAGCGCCAGAAGCGCAATTTGCTGGCGACTTTGTTCCTCTCCCAGGGGGTGCCCATGCTGTGCGCCGGGGACGAGATGGGGCGCTCCCAGCGGGGGAACAACAACGCCTATTGCCAGGATAACCCCATCAGCTGGCTCAGCTGGGAGCTCGACGAGGAGCAGGCCGCGCTGCTCCGCTTCACCCGCCGTCTGATCGCGCTGCGCCGCACCCAACCTCTCTTGCGCAGACGCCGGTTCTTCCCTCCCCGTCCTCCCCGGGGGCAATTGCGCAACATCGTGTGGTACGAGCCCAAAGGCAGTGAAATGACTGACAGGGCCTGGAACCAGGACTTTGTGCGCTGTCTGGGAGTCTGGGTCTCGGGTCGCCCTCAAGACGAGATCGATGAGCAGGGAGATCCGGTTGTGGGCGACCACCTGTTGCTGTTGCTCAACGCCCACTGCGATTCCATCGAGTTTCGCCTGGCCAGCCCGCAGCTGGTGCCGAGTTGGACGCTGTTGCTGGATACGGCCCGGCCGGAGGAGCCGGCAAACAAGTATCGCTCGGGAGCGCGCTATCCCCTGGAAGGACGCTCGGTGGTGGTGCTCGGAGCTCCTTCGTAACCCTCTGGTCGGTCGCTCTTGCGCGACTCAAGGTGACCAGTCTTCGACCGCTACTCCCGGGACACCCTGAAAATCCTTGGCGTTCAATGTCGCCACGATCAGGCCATGGTGCTTGGCCGTCGCGGCCACGAAAAGATCGAGCGCAGGCTTGGGTCGACCCACCTTTCGCAGAGCGGCTGAGACCTCCCCGTACATGCCGGCCACGCCCTCATCAAAGGGGTTGACTGGTTGTTTAGCAAGATTCCCGGGGGTCCTGGCACTGGCGCGGTCTGCTCGCCGATAGGCGAGGCTGGGGTCATCGGCGAGGTCGCCTGAAGCAGCGCACGACTCAAAAGTTTGACTTTTGGTTAATTTTCAGACACATCCGATAAAGTGAGCCCAGAGAGAATTCGGAGGGCAAGGCGATGGGCGGAACGGTTCTCAATCTCAACCAGTTTCAGCGGGCCACGAACATCATCACGGTGGTCGACAAAATGCGCTCGCGAGTCCTCAACCTGGACAATGTAGACGGAGTCGACCTCGACAGTAGGGGTCGCGGCCAGCATATCGACCATCACGTCGAGTTGAACGGTTACGACGGATTGAGGGGCTATGCCACCAACCTCCCCGGCGAGGAAAACCGCATGAACATCACGCGGGTGGCCGAAGGCTCTTATCCCGAGGTCCACTACATCGTGGACCACAACTCGCCGGGTAGATCGTCTTACCTGCTGGGAATCGGCGGGGCCGAGCAGTGGCTGACGGTGAATCACAAAGAGGGGACGATCACGCTGGAGGACCCGGTCGGCCACGTGGGCAGTTGCCTGAATGCGACCCTGTCGGCCGACGACCCGCGCGTGGCCACCTTCGAAAGCCATCTGGCGGCACTGGCCCGCGGATAGGTTTCCCACCGCGTTCGCAAGTCGTCACAACGAAGCCCCCCTCGGAGGCTCGTCCAGGGGCCTGGAATCGACTTCAGGACATTTGCCCTGCCCGGCCCGTTTAGAACCCCTGAGAACCCACTTCAAACAAGTTGCAACCAGGCCGTTTCTCGCTGTTGCCTTGGTGACTCCGCCCATCCGACTCGTGGAATCTGTTGATGTGAGCAGTGTCGATCGGAACAAAGCGGATCGACTGGAGTGCCAGCACCTGGTGGGGCTCGAGAGCGCCTACCGCCTGCGTTTCGGGCGGGTGTGCCAGGCGCCGGCATGGCTCACCTGGAGGGTGTGGGGCTACGGCTTTGATACCGCCGGGCGGGTTTCAGGGCCAGTTAGCTGGCCGCGCTCATGTGGGCTTCCACGTCTGCATCGCCGAAAGCCTCACGCAGCTTGACTTCCTGCTCGCGCGAGAGGTTGGTGCGCAGAACCCGGGGATTCCACTGCTTGATCTCCTCGACCACGCGGTCGGTGGTGGCCTGCAGCACCAGCAGGAAGAGAGCCGACTGGCCTGGCTGAATGGTGGAAGCGACCTCCTTGATGAAGTCATCATCGACGCCGTAGTCAGCCATCGAGCCGGAAAGTGCGCCCAGCAGGGTGCCCAGGGCCATCCCCATGAAGGGCATCCAGAAGAGGATCCCCGCCAGCAGGCCCCAGAAAGCGCCACCCAGGGCGCCCTCGGCGGTCAGGTCGACCACCTGCTTGATCTTCACCTTGCCATCCGCCTGGCGCACCGCCACGGCGGCGTCGGCCAGTTTGATCAGCTGCTCTTTCTGCAGCGAGATCAGCTTGTCGCGGACTTCGAACGCTGCCTTGTCATTGTCGAAGGCCAGCACGATCAACTCGGTCATCATCAGGCTCCTTTACTCGCAAAGTGGCCACATCTTCCCCTCACCCCGGCCGGATTCCCCCGTATCTGGTAGAATGAGTTGTGCTCACCATCCCTCCCCGCGATCCCTGGCGCTGGCTGGCCGGCCTGGCTATCCTCCTGACCCTGGCTATCGCCCTCACGCTGCAGCTGGTCACCAGGCCCACTTCCCTGCGCCAGCAGCGCCTCCATGGCGAATTGAGCCTGGAGCTGTGGCTCTCGGAGCTGGCCGCTGATCTGGCCCAGAGCTCCGAGGCGCGACTGTTTCCCAATCGCTGCGAGCTGATTCAGACCCGCCAGAGCGAGCTTCGGCGGCCGTTGGGCGGGCTGGTGCTGCTATCCAGCCCTCTGAATTCGAACGGGGGAGACCTGCAGGTCATGGATGCCTCCAGCGGACAAAGCCTGTCCTTTCGGGCTCTGGGTCCTCGCCAGTTAACCGTGGAGAGCGCCGAGCCGGTGCGCATCCAGTACCCGGTTGACCAGCTGACGGTCTACCTGGTGACGCCCGAGTCAGGCGCCTTCGAGGTGGAGCGGCGTGATGTCAGCGGAGCCACCGAGGTGACCCGCCTCAACCACGAGCTGCGGGTCAACTCGCTTGGCTTTGAGACCGAGGGCGAGCTGGTGCTGATACGCCTGCAGGTCAGCCACCCCTCCGGGTGGAGCCTGAAGGGTCAGCGCTCAGTACGCTCTCATCCCTGACGGCCCGTCAACAGAACGGCAACGTCTCAAAGCGACCAGCTGACTACAATCAGCCCTATCATGGACGTACGCAAGAACAGCTACATGCCCGTCTGGTCGCCGGACGGCAGCAAGATGGCCTTTATCTCCAGCCGTACCGGCTCTCACCAGATCTGGACGATGAACGCCGATGGCACCGACCAGCGCCAGGTCACCGACGGCAAGCGCCCCTACTTCTACCCCAGCTGGTCGCCCGACAGCGCCCAGCTCACCTTCCAGGGGCTGATCCACGAGGGGGAGAGGCTCGACTACGACATCTTCGCCTGCAAGGCCGATGGCACCGACATGCGCCAGCTGACCGACGACTGGTTCGACCAGGAGCAGCCGCTCTGGTCGCCCGACGGAAGCCAGATCCTTTACAAGTCCGAATCCAAGGAAGGCGAGTGGGGCGGTCCGGACGAGCTCTGGACCATCACTCCGGACGGCCAGACGGCCACCCAGCTCACCCACACCCCGGACGCTTACGAGTTCCAGCACACCTGGTCGCCCGACGGCAGCAAGATCGCCTTCGTGTCCACCCGCGACACGCAAGAGCACGACGACATGAACCGCAACGAGATCTACGTGATGGACAGGGATGGCTCCAACCAGCGCAGGGTCACCAATGAGCCCCTGGGCGCCTACAACCCTGCCTGGTCACCCGACGGCACGAAACTGGCCTACACCTGGCGGCGCAAAAACAGCGAGATCGCCGTCATCAATCAGGATGGCACCGGCCGCCAGCTTCTGACCGATCTGCCCACCGAAGACATGTGGCCCGAGTGGTCGCCCGACGGCAGCAAGATCGCCTTCACCAGCATGCGCAAGAACGTTACCTTCGAGATGCGCACCGTGCCTGGCGACGGGGGCGAGGGAGCCACCTCGCTCCTGGCCGAGCCGATCGACGATCAGCAGCCCCACTACTCGCCCGACGGCAAGACAATCGCTTTCCACGCCGCCCGCGAGAAGGATGGCCTGGAGGACATCTTCGCCTGCGACGCCGACGGCAGCAACCTGCGCCGGCTGACGCCCTATCCAGAGCCGGCAAGGTGACGTGAGGGGGCGTCGCGAATGCATGCCCGGTGGATGACGTTCGCGAGTATGTCTACGACAGCGGAAAGGAGAACACCAGCCGCCTGCCCTGGCTGATCCTGGCCATTTCAGGCTGTGTCATCTCCATCATGGCAGCCTGCGCCATGATCCACGGAATTCGCCTCGTGAGCGGGCGAGCAGGGGCCATCCTGCTGCTGATGCTGCTGTCGGGCCCGGTGCTGCTCTCGATCTACCTCACTCACCTTTTGCGCCATCACCAGTACAAGTCCACCCGCATCCAGGTTGACAGCCAGGGCGTCACCATCCTCACCGCCGGCAAGGAGCGCCGCATCGAGCGCAAGGACATCGACTACGTGCACCACAACGGCTCCGTGCTCGAGCTCCGCCTGCGCAACCAGGACCCTGTCCTGCTTCCAGCCCGCTTCACCGACCAGGACGACCTGCTGGCCCGGCTCAGCTGAGCGTGGACCGGCTCAAGGCCCGCTGGGGCATCACCTCGGCTCGCCAGTTCTGGCTCATCATGCTGGTTTTTGCGCTGACCGGAACCAGCGCCGTGCTGGTCAAGCGGCTGGCCTTCGAGGCCATCGGGGTGGGCCCCGACTGGCCCTGGTGGCAGCGCACGCTACTCTGGTGCGCCATCGTGCTGCCCGCCTACCAGGTGCTGCTGCTGGCCTATGGCGCTCTCTTCGGGCAGTTCCGCTTCTTCTGGTGGTTCCTCAAGAAGATGTTCGGCGTGCGCACTCCGCCCCCGACTCAGGCCAACTCGGCCGAGCGGTAACGGCCCAGAATGCGCACGAAGGGCAGGCTGCCCACCAGCCGGCCCAGCGCTTCTTCGAGCACCGAGCGGTCGGGTGGAGCCTCCAGGTCCAGGTAGAAGCGGTAGGTCCAGGGCGTACCCGGGATAGGCCGCGACTCGAGCTTGACCAGGTTGAGCCCGCTCTCGGCAAAGATGCCCAGCGAGCGATACAGCGCTCCCGGAGTGTGCTCGGTCTCCAGCACCAGGGACAGCTTGTCGTAGTCGTCGGCAGCCGGTCCCTGGCGGGCAAGCACCACGAAGCGGGTGAAGTTCTGGGGGTGGGTCTCGATGCTGGAGGCCAGTACGACCATGCCCAGGTTTTCGGCTGCCTCCAGGCTGGCGATGCCGGCCGCGTCCAGCATTCCCTGCTCTTTCACGACCCTGGCGCTGCCGGCGGTATCGTACATGCTGACCACCTGCCACTCGGGATGGCTGCGCAGAAACTGATCGCACTGGGCGGCAGCCTGGGGGTGGGAATAGACCCGGCGGATGTCGGAGAGCTCCACGCCCGGGTTGGCCAGCAGGTTGTGGACCACCCGCACCTTGAGCTCGCCCACGATAGCCAGCTCGGGGTATTCCAGCAGCTGATCGTAGTTGACGTGGATGCTGCCCGTGAGCGAGTTCTCCACCGGCACCACGGCATAGGCCACCTGGCCCGAGGCCAGAGCCAGAAACACCTCGCTGAAGGCGGCAAACGAGCGCAGCTCGAGGTCGGGGCCAAAGAACTGGCGGGCGGCCTTCTCGCTGAAACTGCCCGTCTCGCCCTGCAGGGCCACGGTCAATCCCTCACCCCGCACCTGCACGGGGCGGCTGGCCGGCGGCAGGCGCCGCGAACGTCCTTCCACCTGACGCCCCACCACAGGGGCGATCACGGCCAGATCGCGCATCAAGCGGCTCAACTCAGCCGGATAGAGGCTCTGGGCGCCATCCGAGACTGCCTCGGGGGGGTTGGGGTGCATCTCGATCATCAGCCCATCCGCTCCGGCCGCAGCGGCCGCCAGGGCCATGGCCGGAACGTAGCCGCGATGGCCGGTGCCGTGGCTGGGATCAGCCACCACCGGCAGGTGGCTCAGGCTGCGGATAACCGGGATGGCCGAGAGGTCCAGCGTGTTGCGGGTGCTCGACTCGAAGGTGCGGATACCGCGCTCGCACAAGATCACGCGCGCCTGCCGGTCGCCCGAGAGGATGTACTCGGCGGCCATCAAGAGCTCTTCAATGGTGGCGGCCAGCCCGCGCTTGAGCAACACCGGGCGCCCGGCCTGGCCGACCGCCTTGAGCAGGTCAAAGTTCTGCATATTGCGAGCCCCGATCTGGAGCACGTCGGCGTAGCGCCCGACCAACTCGACCTGGGCGATGCTCATCACCTCGGTCACGATGGGCAATCCGAACTGATCGCGGGCTTCAGCGAGAATCTTGAGGCCCTCCTCTCCCATACCCTGAAAGGCATAGGGCGAGGTGCGCGGCTTGAAGGCCCCGGCCCGCAGCATGGAGGCTCCCGACTCGTACACCTGGCGCGCGGCCAGCAGCAGACCCTCGCGGCTCTCAACCGAGCAGGGGCCGGCGATCACCACCAGCTGCGAGCCGCCCAGCGTGACCGGGCCGACGGTCACGGTGGAGGTGGTGGGCACGACCTCGCGGGAGGCCAGCTTGTAGGGCCGGGACACGCGGATGACCTCGGACACGCCAGGGAAGAAGCTGACCTCGCGCGGGTCGGGCAGGCCGGTACCGATGACCGCCACCACTGAGCGCTCGGCGCCGGCGATCACCCGCGTTTGCAGGCCGCGGGCCTCGAGCTTGGTCTGGATGAAGTCGATCTGAGCTTCCCCTGCGTCGGGACGAAGGACGATGATCATCGCCCGAGTGTGGCCTTTCTGGCCTGAAAGAAGGCTGAATTCAGCGACGAGGGGCGGGCTCGACCCGACGCGCAGCGGTCGTACCTGGAGATACCCTGGTACCGGGCAGGCTCCCGCCGGATTGAGGGCGGCGACGACCGGAGCACAGTCAAGCGGGAGCGCAAAGAGAGCGCAGGCGGCCGACCTCGGTCACGAAACGCCCCGCCTTGACCGGGTCGAGCGGCTCGGCCTGGAGAGCAGCAACCCGCTTGACCGCCTCGTATCGATCGTCGGCGCATTCCTCGGGACGACCGGCCAGGTTCCACACCCGGGCCCGCTCGAGCCACACCTCGGCATCTTCGGGAAAGCGCTCGAGCAAGCCCGTGAGGTCTGCGCCGGCGGCCATCCAGTCGCCCAGGTGGACATTGGCTCGAGCCCGGTTAAAGAGCGCCGCGGGCTGGTCCGGAGCTATTTTGAGCACGGCCTCGGCGTCGGCCTGGGCCCGCGAGGCTTGACCACGCGTAAGATAGCAGGCCGACCGGTTGATCAGAACCGGCACCCAGCCGGGAAATCGGTGCAAGAGCTCGGCGTAGTCCTCCATGGCCTCGGGCACCCGACCCTGGGCCTGCAGCATGGCCCCCCGAAAGAAGAGAGCATCGTTGTTCTGCGGATTCAGGGTTACCGCCCGCGTGGCCGCCGCCAGGGCATCCTTGGCCAGGCCGGTCCGGTCGAGTGCCTGGGCCAGCTCGAGGCTGACCTGGGAAACCTCGTCTTTATTGTCGGCCCGGGGACTGGCCTCCAGCAAGCGCATGGCCTCGCGACAGAGAGTCACCGCCTCGGGGTAGCGACGGCAACCGAGCAGGGCCTGGGCCCCCAGACGACAGGCCTCCACCGAGTGGGGCTGAGCTCGGGCCACCTTCTCAACGTCCTCCAGGGCCAGATCGGCCTTCTTGAGGGCGATCAGCACGCGAGCCCGGGTGAGACGACGAGAAAGATCGTCGGGCTGCATCTCCAGGGCCCGGTCGAGCAAGGGGAGAGCCTCCTGGTAGCGCTCCTGGCGCACGAACAGAGCGCTCAGCTCAAAGGCGGCTTCGTTGTGACCAGAATCGAGTCGCAGCGCCTGCTCGAAGTCGGCGATGGCCGATTCGATCTCGTTCTGCACCCGCCGGCAGAGGCCCCGAAAGAAGAAATGCCCGGCGACCTGGGGCTCGAGCTCGATCACCAGGTCAATATCAGCATGAGCCAGATCGGTCTTGCCGGCCTCGGCCAGCAAACGGGCCCGGGCCAGCAGAGCCGGAGCGAATTTTGGGGCGGCCGCGACAGCCTGATTGAGGCGTTCGAGACCCCCTTGAGCATCGCCCTGAGCGATCTTCTGCAGGCCCTCCTCGAGCAGCTTCCTGGCCTTCTCGTTCTTGTTGAAGATCAGCACGCAAATGCTTGTTTTCCGGCGGGTGGACGAATCCTGCGACAAGCTCGGCAGACTGCTCTTGTCGCCAAATGGGTCGACCTCCGGTCATGGCTGAAAGTCCACCCACAAAGTTTACAGAGCTGTAACCTGGTTCAATCGCCTCTAACAAACTCTGGCCCGGCATCAGCTACCATAGGATCAGACCGCCTCCCTTCATTCCGGCCAAGAAACGCAGGGTCGCGGAGAGGAACGTTGCATTCCCCACGGATACCGTGGGAGAACTCTGAGGAGGTCTTCCTATGGCCAGCAATGACCCATTTGGCCCCGTTCAGCCTGTCCAGGCGAAACGTTCCAGCGCCCTCGCCGTCGAATCGGGCTCCCCTCCAGGCTCGCCCCCCGGTCCGACCGATTCCGACCGCACCTTGCTCTCCGAGGAGGCTTACGGGGAAGAGGAAGCCAGCCCCCTGGCCGGTGCGCTGGCGGCCAACTACAACGTCCAGGCCATCACCTTCCACCCCACGGTCGAGAAAAACCAGGTCGTGGAGCCCAATCAGCCCCTGGGGAAGATCGAAACCAGCCTGGGCCCGAAGCCCCCCTCACCGCCCCCGAGCCCCAGCTCGCAGCAACGCGGCGAGAGCGCCGCAGCGGGCACCCTGGAGGATGGGGGAGCGCTGGAGCAGCAAATCCCGCGCAATGGCAATTTCGTCTCCCTGCCCAACAAAGCCGCGGTGCTCGAGCCGCTGTCGGTGGGTCCGGTGGGGGGCGAGCGCTCCCCCCTGATGCAGGTCTTTCAGCAAGGTGCAAGCGAGCCGTCCCGACTCGACCTGCTCGGCTGACGAATATGAACTCATTCAGAAGGCCTGTTAACGGACGGTTTACACTGTTAACAACCTGGCAACACCTGCGCCGCCAGGGGCGGGACCTTGTCGGGTAGGATAGGTTCAAGAGACTGCCAGGAGGTAGACCATGGCTTTAGGGGTCACCGCCCTCCCCCAACAAGCGATCGTCCCAGGACTCAATCCGGTATCGCCGATTCAAAACGGCGGAGCCCCCGTTGCCAACCGGACAGACGGCTTCACCGGGTCGGACGCGCTGCGCGACCCGGCCATGAACCCTCTGGCCGCCATGCAGGGAATGAACTTTGCCCAGAGCCTGAGCGGCGGGATGATGGATGGCATCCTGGCCAGCCAGGCAATGCAGGTTGTGCAGGGCATCCAGACCGGCCAGGGCGACCCCAAGTCGGCCGCACAGTCGCTGATGAGCGACTACCAGCGAGCCAAATTGAACAACCTTCCCATCAAACCTGAGACCGAAGCGCTGGTCAAGCAGGCCCTGGAGATGGCCCAGCAGGCCGGCTTGCTGGGCGACCCGCAGCAACAGCAACAGCAACAGCAACAGGGCGGGGGTGGCCCTCAGGGTGGGGCCCCGCCAGTTGGAGCTCCCCAGGGGGGCGCCCCGCAAGGTGGGGCCCCGCAGGGTGGAGCCCCGCAGGGTGGAGCCCCCCAGGGTGGAGCCCCTCAGGGTGGGGCTCCTCAGGGCGGCGGAGGCAGCCCATCCGGTGGGAGCAGCCCTTCGGGTGGCTCCAGCCCCTCGGGTGGCAACTCCCCGGCAACCACTCCTCGCCAGGCCAGCCCGGCGCCCGAGACGGCCGAGCCCCAGGCCCCAGAACAAGCTCAGCAGCAACAGGCCGCGGCCCAGCAGCAAGCCGCTCAGCCGCAACCAGCGGCGACTCCCGAGGCGGCCAGCACGGTCGGGCCGGTGACCCAGGTGGCCGAGACACCGGCTGGCGAGCGGGTGGCGGACACTCCTCCGGCCACGCCCACCCAGGCCATCGGCCAGTTCGGCCAGGACACGCCCAACAACTGCTCAGCCATCGCCATCATCAAGGGGATGCGCGCTCAATGGGGTCGCGATGCGATGCGCATCGAGCGAGCCGAGAACGGCGGCGCGAATGTCACCATGCGTGACGATTACCAGGTCAGCCTCACCCCCGAGCAGCTCGCGCAAGCCCGCGATGCCAGCCAGTTCCAGGGGGACGGGAGGGGCCGCAACAACGCCGTGGTCTACCAGGCGGCGGCTGCCGCCCGCATGGCTCAAGAGAATGGCATCGAGTATGCGGATGCTTTACGCCAGCTGAACACCAACCAGTTCCCGCAGGACATCGCCCGCTACTATGGCGTACGGACTCAGGAAGTCGACCCGCGCACGCTGCAGGGCCCCGACGGCACTCAGTACAACTCGGCCATCGGCTATGACAATGTGGCCAGCGGCCGTCCCGGAGACACCGGCACCGCCAATCACACCGCCCTGATCGCCCGCGGGCAGGATGGCCAGATGGTCTACGACCACTACGGGCAGACGCGTCCTTACGACGGCACCATCGCCAATAACCAGGGTGTCAGCGGTCAGGTGGACAAAGCCTTCGTGCTGACCGACGTCAATCCGCGACCGGGAAGCCAGGGTCAACAGTTGGGCGGCGGTTGGGGAGGCAACATCAGCCGCACCATCGCCAGCTTCACTTCCAAGAACATCGGAGAGACGGCGCCAGCTGCCGGACGCGCGACCGCTACGTCCAGCCTGGCCGCCAACACTACTCAGCCCACGGGCACCGCCCCTGGCAGCAGCGGTGGTAGCGCGATCAAGCCGGCCACCGGCTCGTCGTCCCCGGGCTCCAGGATCTCCTCAGGGTCGTCGGGCGCGGGCTCGACTTCCAGCGCAAAAAAGAGCAGCAGCTCGACAACCACCAAGAGCACGCCCAGCAAGCCCAGAACGAGCACCACCTCCAGCACCAAGAAGGCCTGAGCGCCCTCTTCGGGAACCTTGTCAAGATGGAGAAGATCGTCCATCTGGCCCGCAGCTTTGAGGAGGCCGACGACTGGGACATTCGCCAGTGCCTGGAGATGACTCCCGAGGAACGGATGGAGGCTGCCCGAATCTTGAAGGCTCGACTCTATCCTGAAGCCGAGGACGTGCGCGATTGCCTCCGAGACCCATCCAAGCCGCTCATTTTTCGCAAGATGCTCAGGAATTCGTCAGGCTGCTCGATCATTTCCGAGTCCGATTCCTGATCGTTGGCGGCGAAGCCGTGATCTACCACGGCCATCCACGCTTCACCGGCGACGTCGACCTCTTCTACCATTCCTCCAGCGACAACTGCCGGCGGCTCTACTCGGCGCTGCAAGAGTTCTGGGGAGGCACAGTCCCCGTGGTCGAGTCGGCTCAGGAGTTGACTCAGCCCGGGCTGGTGGTGCAGTTTGGCCGTCCTCCCAATCGTATCGATCTGCTCTCTCAGGTGGATGGAACTGAATTCGACCAGGCCTGGGAACGGCGCGAGGAGGCCTTGATGGTGGGGGCGAGCGAGGAGGTTCCTCTCCCCTTTCTCGGGCTGCAGGACCTGATCGCCTCCAAACGAGCCGCGGGACGACCGAAGGACCTCGACGACCTGCGCTACCTGGAGAGAAAGCTATAGGTATTTGCGCAACATCCAGCGCCAGGCGGGCCAGTCGTGCAGCACGTGGCCGTCCAGAATATCCAGGAAGTGCTCCACTCCAAGCTTGGAGAGAGTCTCTGACAGGCGCAAGGTGGGGCCGAGGCAGAAGTCCCAGTCCGAGCTGGCCAGGATGATGTCCAACCGGTTGCGATAAAGGTCGAGGTACCAGGGGTCCTTCAGGTTGGGCAAGTAGTCGGTGGGACAGTGGTAGTAGGCGTCCACCCCCTCGTACTCGTCGAGGTACTTGCGGATGCAGTAGTCGCCTCCCATGGCGATGACCCGGTTGACCAGGTCGGGGTGGCGCAAGCTGAAGTTCATGGCGTGGTAGGCGCCAAAGCTCGCCCCGGTGGCGATCAGGTAGTCGACCGGGTTCTGCTCGCGCAGCAAGGGCAGGTACTCCTCCACCAGGTAACGGTCGAACTCCTCATGGCGGGCGATGCGCTCCTCGGGGTCAACCTCGTGGTTGTAGAGGGCCTCGCGATCCACCGAGTCCAGGCAGAACATCTGCACCCAGCCGTTCTCAAGGTGCTCGCGAACCACCTCGACCATCCCGAAGTCCTCCCACTGCCAGGGCCGGCCGTTGGAAGTGGGAAAAACCAGCACCGGAGCCCCTCCCTGCCCCAGGATGACGGTCTCCATGTCGCGTCCCAGGATTTTGCTGGGCAGCTTGCGATATCGACGCTCCATGTGCTCTTTCGTCCGTTGAGAATGCCCCTCCAAACGAGGTCTTAGCGTCCCCGCAGCTGAATGCTCCCCGTGGCCACCGGGGCAGCCTCGTCGAGCGACCAGCCCATCTTCCGCATGGTCTCGAGAATGGTCATCATATTGGGTGCATAGTAAGTCCAGCGGCTCAGCACCAGGTCGGCGGTCACCTCGTCCTCCACCGAGAGGAGAGTCAGCTCGACCAGGGTCTGGCGGGCCGAGAGCTGGCGTGAAGGGCGCATCTCGCTGGAAAGCTCCACCACGCACTGGCGGACTGCCTGCATCCGCTCGCGACTGAGCTCGATGCGGCGCAGGTAATCGACCGCATCGCCCGGCTCCTCGCAGATCAAAAAGCGAGCCATCTCGGTCAGAGCCCGACAGCGATTATCCGAGCGCTTGAGGAGAGCGAGCAACTCATCGGCCGCCTCGCGCTCGCCCAAGATCAGCTGCGCCCGCAGCAGGGCCAGCACGGTCTCTTCGCGAGAAACCGGATCGCTGGCGGCCACCGCCTGCATGGCTCGCTCCATCAGGGCTCGGGCCCGCTGGCCCAGCCGCACGATCTGTTGCAGGGCAGGAGCCATGGCCAGCTCGACCGGAGCCAGCTGGTCCAGGCACTGGAAGGCCTGGTCGGTCTGGAAGCGCTCGCCAGCCTCGTTACCGATGCTGTGCAGCGCTCGGGCGGCGGCCAGGTGGCCTTCAGCCCTGTGACCAGGTCGAGACTCGCGCTGCAGGGTCTCCAGGCTCTCGTGCAGCACCTTCTCGGCGCGGGGCAGGTCGCCCGTCTCCACGCAGTGAGTGGCCAGCTCGGCCAGGGTGACCGCCTGGGCCGCCCCCGGGCCGACCGCCCGGGCGGCTCCCAGTGCCTGCTCGAACAGCTTGCGGGCCCAGTCCACCTCTCCCAGGCGGTACATGCCCCGCGAGACGGCGATCAGGGCGGCGGCCCGGGTGGCCGGCTCCACCGTCTGGGTGGCGGTCTGAGCCGCCACATGCATCATGCTGGTGGAATACTCATGGCCGCTGGACACCAGTCCTACAGCCAGGCTGACGCGGGTGTTCTGATCCTGGCGCTCGGCCGGCGGCTCGCAGGAGGCCTGCAGCGAGTTGAAGGCCAGATCGCGGGCCCGATTCTGATCACCCGTTTCGGCCACACACCCGGCCACGAACGAGAGAGCTCGGGTCTTCAAGTCGCGGTCCTCCACCAGGAACGCCAGTCTGGCGCTCTCAGAGAAGCGCAGGTTGGAGTTTCTAAAATCGCGCAGCCGGTGCAGGCAGGTGCCCAACACGGCGTGGGCCCGCGAGCGCAAATGGTAATCCTCCAGCGTCTCGGCCACCGCCGCGAAGCGCTCAACCAGCTCCAGGCTGTAGGGTCGGCGGCCGGCCTCGGAGAGACTCTGGATGATCCGCACCAGGGCTTTGCAGCGCTCCTCCGGAGAAACCAGTTGGACGGCCACCTGGCTGAGCTGGAGATAGGCCTCCCTGGGCCAGCCGGCCCCCTGGTGAGCCTCACGGGCCAGGGCGGCGGCTACGGCCCCCAGGGCGATGCCCTTGCGGGTTTCCCAGCGCAGTCCGCCCAGGATCTCCAGGGCCCGCGGGAACTGCTTGTCGTCGAAGCCCGCTCCGAGCAAATCCTCCAGCGGGGCCAGATCTCGCCCCACCAGCCGGGGGGGCACCCCGTTGGAGCCCACCCGCGACTTCTCGTGGGACAGGCTGCGGCGGGCCGACTCGCGGTCCTCGGCGTCCTCCACCCGGCTCGACCAGACCCGGCCCTGCTCCAGAGCGGCCAGGCGCAGCTCGTCGCTCAAGCGCTGGTTCTGACCCAGCTTGAGGGCGTAGGAGACGGCCTTGAGAGGCTCCTCCTCCCTGTCGAGCAGCAGGAAGGCCTGAGCGCGGTCGTGCCCGGCCAGGTCGGCCACGATGCTGAGCAGCAAGGGCAGATCTTCCTCGAACAGGCGGGGGCGAGGCACGGCCAGGGCCTCTTGCAGGAAGAGCTCGACCAGCTCGGGCTTGGACTCGTTCCAAGACTGCCAGGCCAGCAGCAGGAAGCCCATCAGGCGCAGGCGCTCGTCCGCCAGCAATCCGGCTCGCTCGTGGGCCAGCTCGAGCTCGCCCAGGTCGGCCATCTCGTGCAGGCCAGGCGCGGCCTCCTCGCTGATGAGGCGGGGGATGCTGAGCCCGTAGTGGATGATGCGGGGCAGATCTACTTCTTCCAGGGCGGCTCGCAGGCAGCGGTGCAGGTCGTCGAGCACGGCACGCAGTGACCGGGTGTTCTTCAGCTTGGCCCGCAGGTAGGGACCCTCGCCCAGCCAGTGCAGCACCGAGAAGTCGACCCGGCGGGCGGTGCGAGCGAGTCGGTCGCAGTGATGGCCCAGGAAGCGCCAGCCGTACGGGTCGGTCATCTCCTCCCAGGAAGGAAAGGCCTCCCGGAAGTAGGCCACCACGCCCCGGTGGATGCTCACCAGATCGCGCTGGAAAAGACGCGCCAGCAGGTGGCTCATGGCCGGGTGGAACAGCCGGATGCGACCATCCTCCTCGCACAGCAAAGGATGGAGAGCCTTGAGCAGCATGTTCACCCGCGAAGCAGAGAGGGCCAGAAAATCGGCCAGACTGAAGGCCGGCAGCGGCTCGCCCGCCTCGCACAGACAGCAGGCGACCCGGGCCATCTCCTCCTGGGTCACCCCGTCGGGTGCCAGCGTGACGATCTCGTCCCACAGACCGGCCATGGCGCGGTCGAGAGCGGGCAAATCAAAAGACTTGCTGTGCAGGTCTTGATGGTCGAGCAGCCGCTCGGAGAAGGCGTCGGCCACCAGTCGGGCCACCAGGAAATTCCCCCCGGACAGCCGGCAGAGACGGGGCAGCGCGGTCTGGCTGCGGCCCATGGCGCGCAGGCGCTCCGAGAGATAGGTCTCGACGTCTCGCAGGTTCTCAGGATCTTCTTGCTTGAGCCGAAAAAAGCGTGTCCCCGAGCGCTCCAGCCCGGTCATCTCGTGAGTGGGTCGGGTGGCGATGAGCAGGCGCACCCCGGCGATGGGACGATCAAGCCCCGCCAGCCCGGCGCCATCCATCAGGTCGTGGGCCCGATCCAGCGAGTCCACCACCACCAGGCGCATGGCTCGCCCCTCCAGGGGCAAGTGCTCGTGAGCCCAGCGAGCGGCCTCAAAGGCCGGCACGGGCAACTTCTTGCCCTCCAGGTCGGTCTGGCCCAGCAGAGCCGACCAGAACCCCTCCTGGTGGTGCGTGCCCAGCGGGCGGCGCACGTCCACCAGGATGCTCTGGGCGTGACGCCGGGTCAGCTCGCGCAGAAACTCGCTCTTGCCCACCCCGGGCGGGCCCACCAGCACCGCCGCCCAACTGCCGTCCTCGGCCATCCAGCGCTCCAGGCGCTCGAAGAGCCAGTTGCGGGCCACCTCAGAGCCGGAGAGATTTTTGCTGCGAGCGGTCTTTTTGGCCATGGGAGGCGGCTTTCGGGGAGGGCGCGAGGGGTTCCTTTTGGCTTTATGACAGCAATGGCGCCAGATCGGAAGGGTCCGACCTGCTGGCTTTGCTTTGAGAAGGATTTTTCGTCTTAAGCAAAAAGAAATTATCCCTTAGTCGATCTTGACTTAATTTATTAAGCAAGAAATCGGTCCAGAGCTACCTGACGGAGGATCTCGACCTTGCTCTCACTCTGGCTTGCCCAGGAGACCCCGGCCATGCAGCCCGGGGATGTCGCCTGGATGCTGATAGCCACCGGTCTGGTGGTGCTGATGACGCCCGCGCTGGGATTCTTTTACGGCGGACTGGTCCGCTCCAAGAACTCGCTCAACACCATGATGATGAGCTACGTTTCCTTCGGAGCCGTCGGCGTGCTCTGGTTCTTGCTGGGCTACAGCCTGGCATTCGGAACGGGCAACAGCTGGTTGGGAGGGCTGGAGCTGAGCCTGCTCCAGAAGGTCGGCCTGGGGGCGAAAGGAGCCATCCCCCATCTGCTTTTCGCCGCTTACCAGGCCACCTTCGTGATCATCACCGCCGCCCTGATCTCGGGAGCCGTGGTCGAGCGGATGCGCTTCGGCCCTTACCTTGCCTTCATCGCCCTCTGGAGCCTGGTGGTCTACGGCCCCCTGGCCCACTGGGTCTGGGGCGGGGGCTGGCTGGGCAGCATGGGAGCTCTGGATTTCGCCGGTGGCACGGTTGTGCACATCAACGCCGGGCTGGCCGCGGTGGTGGCCGCCCTGACCCTGGGCCCGCGCAAGGAGTACGGACGCCAGGCCCTGCTGCCCCACAACGTGCCCATGGTCTTGCTGGGCGCGGCCCTGCTCTGGTTCGGCTGGTTCGGCTTCAACGGCGGGAGCGCCCTGGCGGCCAACTCCACCGCCGTGCTGGCCTTCGTCAACACGCTGCTGGCCCCGTGCGCGGCCATGCTGGTCTGGGTGCTGCTCGACCTGTTCCGCACCAAACGCGCCACCGCGGTGGGAGCGGCCACGGCCATCGTGGTGGGCCTGGTGGGCATCACCCCGGCGGCCGGATTCATCAGCCCGCTGAACGCCCTTTTGCTGGGAGCCCTGGTGGTCTTCCCCAGCTATTACGGCATCCTCTGGCGCAGCCGCACCCGCCTGGACGACTCGCTGGACGTCTTTGCCGGCCACGGGCTCGGAGGCGTCACCGGCGCCCTGCTGACCGGCATCTTCTGCCAGAAGGCCTGGGGCTCGCCGGCCGACGGCCTGCTTTTTGGCAACCCGGGCCAGTTGGGCATCCAGTTGCTGGCGGTGGTGGCCGCCCTGGTCTGGAGCGCGGTGGGCACCTTTGCCCTGCTCAAGCTGATCGCTCTGTTCACCCCGCTGCGGGCCGACCAGCGCATGGAAGGCCACGGCCTGGACGTCACCCAGCATGGCGAGGAAGCCTACAGCTCGGGTGAGGGCGCCATCCTGGTGCTGACGCGCGGGAGCGCGGCATGAAGTTGATCGTGGCCGTCATCCGTCCCGAAAAGCTCAACGACGTTCTGGAAGCTCTCTTCAAAGCCGACGTGTGCGGGCTGACCGTCTCGCGCGTGCACGGTCACGGGGGTGAGACCGAGAGGGTGGAGACCTACCGCGGCACCACCGTCAAGATGGAGCTGACCGAGAAGATCCGCCTGGAGATCGGGGTCAGCGAATCCTACGTCGAGCCCACCGTGCAGGCCATCCTGGAGTCGGCCCGCACCGGCGAGGTGGGTGACGGCAAGGTCTTCGTCATGCCCATCGAGCGGGTTTACCGCATCCGCACCGGCGAGCGCAACGAAGCGGCGGTCACGCCCGAAGGGGTGCCCAACACGGCCACCTCGGAGGCGGTGATGATGGTCAGCACGAACGATCCCTGAGGTTGTTCTTCAAGCGGCGCCAGCCTCCGGTCGACGGTCGAGACTCCTTCCCCGCAAGGCAGCGGCGAGCCCAATCGCCACGGACTGCCCCGCCTTCCCGTCGGCCAGACGGCCACCACGAAGTGGCCCGTGCTGCACTACGGAATAGTGCCCACCATCGAGCGCTGGGAGCTGGTGGTGGACGGGCTGGTGCAACGACCTCTGAGGCTGAGCTGGAAAGACTTCCTCGCTCTCGAGCAGGTGGAGGACCGCTCCGACTTTCACTGCGTCACCGGCTGGTCGGGCTTTGACCTGAGCTGGCGAGGGGTCCGTCTTGCCCACCTGACCGAGCGAGCCGGGCTCTTGCCCGAGGCGGTCGCCGTCATGTGCCACGGTCAGGATGGCTATGAGACCAACCTGCCCCTCTCCATGGCTTTGCAGAGCGACGTGCTGCTCGTGCACACGGCCGAAGGGCAGCCGCTGACCGACGAGCACGGGGGTCCGGTGCGGGTCATCACCCCCCGCCTCTATGCCTGGAAGGGGGCCAAATGGTTGTGCAGATTGGAGCTCCTGGCCCGTGATCGACCCGGCTTCTGGGAGCGTAACGGTTACTCCAACACCGCCGACCCGTGGCGCGACGACCGCTACTCGTCGTGAGCCGTCGCTCGGAGTCCGGCGGGAACGCCTGATGTTTGCCAGCGACGACATGAGCGGTCCATAGACTTCCGCGCAGGACTCCACCCGGGCGAGACTAACCCGCTGGCATGAGAATGCTCCTGGTGAGCCTCTGGCTGGCCCTGACGGCCGCCTGCCTGGCCCAATCGCCCTGGATTCACTATCACAATACGCGCTACGGCTTCGAGTTGGACGTACCGGGCGGCCTGCAGGCGCGCGAGGCACCCGCCAATGAGGACGGTCGCACCTTCACCGATGGACGCTCTGAGCTGCTGGCCTGGGGCAGCAACAACCTGGCCTCTCAAAGCCTGGACCAGGCATACCGGGAAGCCCTTGACGCCGCCAGGCAGGAAGGGCCCATCGGCTACCAGGCCAGCGGCAAGAATTGGTTCGTGGTGAGCTGGGTGAACGGCAAGAGCATCATCTACCAGAAGACCTTTCATGGCCCGGGCTGCAGCCAGAGCTTTCGGCTGACCTATTCGCTGAGCCGCAAGTCGAAATTCGACCCCATCGTCAAGCGGGTAGAAGCCAGCTTCAAGCCGGGAGACCTGAGTCGCGCCCATTGATGGAGCGGGTCTCGAAAGCTCGCCGTGCTGGCACGCGGTCCTCTTCGTCGTTGTCCCCAGCGCGGGTGGCGGGGGCGCAGGGCGGGCCGGTCCCCGTCGCGGGGACTGGGGATCCCCAGCGCGGGTGGCGGGGGCGCATCCCGGGGATGGCAGCGCCGCAGCATCGTGCGCAGATCGGTGACGCCTGGCCCCGGGTCGGACCGCGCTACGAAGAGACTACTTCCACTTCTTGAGCGGGAAACGCCGGTGGTAGGCGTCGTGGTCAAACGGCTCCTGGCACAGCGCCAGGATGGCCTTGACCATCTCCTCGTGGCACACCGGACAGAACGACGAGCCCTGGCTCGAGCGCATCACGCAGCGGAAGCTCGCTCGCCACACCCCCACGCTGCGGTAGTAGCCGCCCTGGTAGGCGCTGACCAGGGGATAGCTGTCGGGCAGGTCCAGGAAATGGCCCCACTTGGCCGTGGCCCGCACCGTCTCCCGATTCTTCGGGTCGATGTAGCCATCTCGGGTCAAATTGGCCTGGCGGAAATCGCCCGAGGGCATGGTCGAGTCCTCGCGGTCGGCCAGCTTGGAGTCGGAGTCGTACTCGTCGCCCAGATCGGCCATGCTGTGGCCCAGCTCGTGGGCCAGGGCACCGAACCGATCGCGCGTCAGGATGGGAGCGGGAAGCGTGCGCCGACCATCTTGCAGCTTGCCGCCGGTGGCCCGGCCGCTGAGAGTGGTCAGGGTGACCACGATGTCCATATCAGGCGCGTTCCTGGCCGCCGTCAGCACCTCGCTGCGCCGCTCCAGGCGGACCACGTCGCGGCTGACCACGGTGGATCCGAAGGCGAACAGATCCGGGCTCTGATTTTGCACCCGCCGGCTGGTATGCGACTCGACCGGGATGAGGTGCACGTTGAATCGGTCCTTGTAGTCGCCAAAGGGGGAGACCTGCCACAACATGCTCAGCATGCCCCGGGCGTCCTTCTCAAATGCCCCGCCCCGGTTGAGGTCCGAGCCAGAGTAGCCGTCGCCCACGATCACCAGATCGATCTTGCGCGCGCCGGGACCCGAGCTCTGGATGGTGTTGCAGCGAAGACCTGTATAGCGAAATTCGGGGGCGGCCAGGAGCGATCCCAGGAGCAGCGTGACCAGAACCAGGACCCGGATCACCGCCGCAGGCCCAGGGCCATCCCCAACCCGCCCGAGACGCACAGCGTGGCCAGGCCGCTCCCAACGCCCCGGCGGATCATCTCGTGTAAGAGCGTGACCACCACCCGGTTGCCCGAGCATCCGATGGGATGGCCCAGCGCAATGGAGCCACCGTTGACGTTCAATCGCTCGGGATCGACCTTCAGCTCGCGCTGGCAGGCCAGCACCTGGGCCGCGAAGGCCTCGTTGATCTCGACCAGGTCGAAGTCGTCGAGCCTGCCTCCGAAGCGCTCGAGATAGCGGCGCACGGCCGGCACCGGGCCCAGGCCCATGCGCTCGGGCTCGAGGGCCACCGTGACGGCACCGGCAAAGCGCGCCAGCGGTTTTGAGCCGGGCTCGGCGGAGAGCACCAGGGCCGAAGCCGCATCGGTGATGCCCGAGGAGTTGCCGGCGGTCAGGGTGCCGTCCTTGGCGAACACAGGGCTCAATTTCGTCAACGAGGCCATGGTCGTGCCGGCCCGGGGATGCTCGTCGTGATCGAGGGCCTCCAGGGCGATCCGCTCGGAGGCAAAGCGGCCCGCCTTCTCGGCCTCCTCGGCCCGATTCTGGCTGCGCAGCGCAAACTCGTCCTGCTCAGCGCGTGAGATACCGAGCTCGCCCGCCAGGGCCTCCACCGTCTCGCCCATGATCTTGTTGGCCAGCGGGCAGAACAGGCCATCGTGGTACATCGCGTCCACCAGCTTGCGGTGGCCCATCTTCTGCCCAAAGCGCACCTCATCGAGCAGGTAGGGCACGCGGGACATGCTCTCGGCCCCGGCGGCCACCACGAAACGGCACTCTCCCGAGCGGATCTTGTCGGCAGCCTGGGCGATGGCGGCCATCCCCGAGGCGCAGGCCTGGTTGAGGGTATAGGCCGGGGTGGTCAGGGGCAGGCCGGAACGCACCGAAACCTGGCGCGCGGGATTGGGGCCGTTGCCCGCCTGGCGGGCCAGGCCCAGGACCAGGCAGTCGACCTCGGTGGGCGCGATGCCGGCCTCGGCGATAGCCGATCTGACGGCCGCAACGGCCAGCTCGACGGCGGTGATCCTGGCCAGGGAACCCCCGAACTTCCCGATGGGAGTGCGTTTGGCTGAGAGAATGTGAACTTCTTGCATAGCGCCCGGCAGCTTCTGCGCTCAAAGGGAGAGCCCTCCCCGGTGTGGAATCGCGGGCGCTATGACAAAGACCCCGGGCTACCCCATGAACATTCGCGACATCCTCGAGTGCCTGCCGCACCGGTATCCTTTCCTGCTCGTCGATCGCATCGACGAGGTGGTGCCGATGGAGACGGCCCGCGGATCCAAGCTGCTGACCATCAACGAGGAGTTCTTCCAGGGCCATTTTCCCGACGATCCCCAGATGCCGGTGGGCCTCTTGATCGAGAGCATGGCCCAGGTGGGCTGCACGGTGGTCATGTCCACCCCGCAGGGCCGAGGCAAGAACATCCTGTTCGCGGCCGTGGACAACTGCCAGCTCGGACGGCCCGCGCGGCCGGGCGATCACCTCGACATCCGGGCCCGCATGACCAACTTCCGGGGTGACAAGGGCAAAATCGCGGTCAGCTGCCAGGTCGGCGAGGAGATCCTGGTCTCGGCCGAGATGATGTTCGCCCTGACCGACCCGGCCACCTGACTTCAAGCGGTTGAAAAGGCCCTTGCCTCCCCGTCCTGGATAAGGGCCCAGAACAGCCGCCCCTGGCACTCGCCCCGATAAGGCCGTCCCTTTCGGTCCAGGGCGATGGCCCCGAAGTGGCGGTCGCGCTGGCGGCAATCGGCGAAGACCTGCTCGAAGCAGCGCTCCAGACCGCCGCAGACCAGACGGGCAGCCAGCGCCTCGTGCACGATCTCCTCCCCCAGCCCGGTGCAGCTGACCGCTCCCTCCGGGTCGGCGTAGTTGCCGGCCACGGTGGCCGAGTCGCTGACCCGCCCCACCGTCTCCTGGCCCCGGCCCCCGGTGGAGGTGGCCGCCGCCAGGCGGCCCTGATCGTCCAGGGCGCAGGCCCCCACCGTGCCCGACTTGTCGGACCAAAGAGCCGTCCCCGCCGGGTCGTAGACAGGAAAGCCTTGAGCGTGGGCCCAGGCCGTTGCTCCCTCGCCCGCCAGCACGGTAAAGGTCTCACTTTGCAGATGCTGAGCCAGCAGAATCGGGTTCTGCACCCGCTCCACATTGACCACCCCCGAGAACAGGCGAGAGCTTCCGTCCATCAGAGCCGCGCTCATGCGGACCCGGCCATCGGCCTGCAGCTTGGAGCCGGTGCCGGCGTTGAAGCGCGGATCGTCCTCCAGCCAGCGGACTGCCTTCACCACCGTCTCCAGCGCCGAATGCAAAGCCAGATAACGCCACGAGTGATGCACGCAAGCGAGCAAACCCGCCCGCATGGCCTCCAGCTTCTGAGCAGGCAGCTCGCGTTCGGTGAATCCCCCGTGGATGATCAGGGCGCGCACGGCACTATAGTGCAGGATTTTGACCCGCTCGTCAAAACCTTGTTAGATGGCCATCGAAAGCACCCTCGCCTACCCCGAAACGCGTCGCGAACCGGTCCGCGAGGTCTTGCACGGACGTGAACTGATCGATCCTTACCGCTGGCTCGAAGAAAGTGACAGCCCCGAGTCTGTAGCCTGGATGGAGGCCCAGAACCGCCTGACAAGGACCGCCCTGGACGGCTATCCGGCCAGGCCGGCCATTCACAAGCGGTTGGAAGAGCTGCTCTCCATCGGCTCGCTCAGCACCCCCTCGCCTCGCAAGAATCGCATCTTCTACTTCCGCCGCCACGGCACCCAGAACCATTCGGTCCTGTTCCTGCGCGACGACGACGGGCCCGAGCGGACCGTGATCGACCCCAACACCTGGTCAGCCGACGGAACGAGCTCGCTGGACTGGTATTACTCCAGCAAAGATGGTCGGCTGATCGCCTACGGCCGCTCCGAAGGGGGCGACGAAAAGAGCACGCTCTACCTGCTCGAGGTGGATACCGGTCGCCTGCTCGAAGATCAGATTCCCGATACCCGGGCCGCCAGCCTGGCCTGGGAGCCCGACCACAGTGGCTTTTTCTACAGCCGCTACCCTCCCGGCGAGAGCTATGGCCGGCGCATCTACTACCATCGACTGGGCCAGCCCTGGCAGGACGATCCCCTGATCTACGGCCAGGATCGAGCGCCCGAAGACTGGCCCTCGGTCAGTTTGTCCCCCGACGGCCGCTGGCTGGTGGTCTCGATCTCGGTAGGCTGGACCCGCACCGACGTCTACCTCTATGACCGCAACAACGAACGCTGGACCACTCTGGTGGAGGGCGTGGAGGCGATCTTTGGAGCCTCGGTGGTGGACGGCGTGCTGCACGTCAACACCAACTTCGAGGCCCCACGCTATCGGCTGATGACGGCCCCGGTCGAGTCTCCCGAGCGCGAGCACTGGCGCGAGCTGATCCCCGAGGCCGAGGGGGTGCTGGAGTGGGTGGGGCGCACCGGCCCTCAGCTGTTCGCCCTCTACGCCACGAATGCGGTGTCCCATCTCAAGCGCTTCAGCCTGGAAGGTGAGCCGCTAGGGGAGCTCGAGCTCCCGGCCATCGGCTCGGTGACGGGGGTCGGACGCGAATGGGACGGGCACGAGGTCTATTACGGCTTTTCCTCCTTCACCTTCCCTCCCCGCATCTACCGCTACGACCTCGATACCGGTGCGACCACGCTCTGGGGCCAGGTCGAAGCAGATGTCTCCCCGGAGGACTACCTGGTCGAGCAAGACTGGTACGAGAGCCGGGATGGCACCCGGGTACCGATGTTCCTGGTCTACCGCCGAGATCTGGTGCGCAACGGGCAGAACCCCACCTTGCTGAATGGCTACGGCGGCTTCAACGTGGCCATGAATCCCGACTTCTACCGCACCAACTTCCTCTGGCTTGAGGCCGGCGGGGTTTTCGCAATGGCCAACCTGCGGGGCGGCAGCGAGTTCGGCGAGACCTGGCACCAGGCCGGCATGCTGGCCAACAAGCAGAATGTCTTCGACGACTTCGTGGCCGCCGCCGAGCACCTCATCGCTCGCGGTTTCACCAATCCGGCCCGGCTGGCCATCAGCGGGGGCAGCAACGGAGGCCTGCTGGTGGGAGCGGCCCTGACCCAGCGGCCCGACCTTTTCCAGGCGGTGGTCTGCTCGGTGCCACTATTGGACATGCTGCGCTATCACCACTTCCGACTGGCTCGCCTCTGGATTCCCGAGTACGGGTCGGCCGACGATCCGGAGCAGTTCGAGTGGCTCCACGCCTACTCGCCCTATCACCGGGTCCAGGACAAGGTGGAGTACCCGGCCGTCTTGCTGACCACGGGAGTAGAGGACAGCCGGGTGGATCCCCTGCACGCGCGCAAGATGGCCGCCCGCCTGCAGCAGGCCAGTGGCTCGTCTCGGCCGGTGCTTTTGAGGGTGGAAATGCGCGCCGGACACGGAGCTGGCAAACCTTTGTCGAAGATTCTCGAGGAGAGCACGGACAAATTCACGTTCCTCTTCTGGCAACTCGGAATCCGTGAGGGAGGTCCGCTTGGCGATCGACAAGGAAAAGGATAAGTACCGCGCCTTCAACGACCGTGTCTCGGGCGAGGTCCACAAGGCCTCGCTGTCAGCTTCGGTCACGATCGGCGATAAGGTGCAGCGCATCCGCCTGCGCAACTCGGCCCTCCCCTCGATGATCCCTCCGGGGGCCACCATCGAAATCGAGCCCATCGTGTTTCACAAAGCCCGCTTCGGGCATGTGGTCTACGTCAAGCTCGAAAGCGACCTGGCCCTGCGTCGCTTTCTGCGGGTAGAGGTGATCCGCGAGATCGACTTCATCGTGGTCGTGCGCGAGAAGGCCAAACGAGTCGAGCGTCTGCCAGCCAATTCGCTGGTGGGCCGCGTGATCGCGGCCGAGTTCCAGGGCAAGCCGGTTCGCCTGTCGCACGGGGGCAACATCTTCGACTGGATGACCGACTTCGGGACCACCACCCCGTTCCACAAGATCAAGGCGCTGCTCCACAACTGGAAGGGGGACAAGCCACCGGTGGTGGCCGATCCCAACAAGAAGAAGAAGGCTGTCCGGCGAGCCCCCTCCAAATAGGCGAGTTACAATCATTCAACAAGCCAGCAACGTTGCGGCAATGACGCCAGGCTAGAATACTTCTCGGGGCCAAACGACAGAGATCGCGCCCCGCCGCCGCCTCTCCGGCTGCCAGCGCGGCCGTTAAAGTGAAGTGCTGAAGGTTTTGCAGTAAATTTGCGCCGACAGACTTGTATGGAGGCGCCCCCGAAGGACAGGCAAAACCTTCAGCACGTAACGGTCTACACATTTGTTGCTGGGAGGATCCGTCTTTGCAGTTCCGCCAGGGAGATCTGCTCTTTTGTCTGGAGAGCACCCTACCTCGTCCGGCCCGGCCCCACCCCGGCCCCATCCTGGCCGGAGGCCAGCAACCCGACGAGCATCTGCACCTGCTCGACGGCCCCGGGCAGCTCTACGAGTCGGGCAACTTCTTGTATCTCGAGGCCGAGCAGCCCACCTTCGTCTGGCATCCCGAGCACCATCGCCTGGCCCTGCCGGCCGGCACCTTTCGGGTGGTGCGCCAGAGACAGTATCAGCCTTGAGCTGGCAAGACGAGCTGGGGGAGCTGCCCATCCTGCGACTGCCCTCTGCCGACACCGGCTTCCTGGCGCGGGCCGAGCAGGCTTATGAGGAGCTGTCCGGGCTGCCCCGGGTGGCCCGCGCCTGGGGCTGGCTGATGCGCCTGGAAGAGCTCGACCCGGATGCTGGCGCGGCCCTGGCCGGGCAGCGTGCGGCCCAGGGCGGCAGCCGGCTGGTGCGCCGGCTGATGGCCCTGGAAGGGCTGCTGCAGGCCCTCTCCCCCGGCCTTCATCGACCCCCCGGCTTCGTGCGTCTGGCCCTGGCGGTGGGGCCCGAGCAAGAGATGCGCGACGGCGAGGGACGGCTGCACTCGCTGCACGGCCCGGCCCGAGGCTACGAGTACTGGGTCTGCGGTGAGCAGGTGGACCCGGTCTGGGTACTGGCCCCTCAGCGCAAGACACTGCAGGAGCTGACCCGGCTGCGCTCGCTGCCGGCCCGCCGCACGCTCCTGCCGCGCATGGGTCACGCTCGCGCCGTGGAGACCGGCTGGGCCAGGGTGGTCGATCTGGACCGCGATGCTACCGGCCACAGGCGACGGCTGCTCAACCTGGATCTCCCCGAAGACGAGCCCCTGGTGCTGGTGGAGGTGCGCTGCACGAGCACCCACCGGCTCCACTACCTGCGTGTTCCGCCCGGCACCCGAAGCTGCGCCGAGGCGGTGGCCTGGACCTTCGGCCTGGAGCGCGACGCCTACCGGCCGGTGGCCGAAGTCTGACGTTGAGTCGCTCGGGTCGGGCACGCAAGAGAGGCGGCGCCCGATCAGACGACTGACCCCGTAGCCCTCCTCCGGGAGGGCTTCTCCTTCTTTTAGCAGCGAGCCACGGTCAGGCCCTGCACGGGTGCGCCGGGGGGCACGAAAGGAAGGCTCAGTCGCTGCCACCATGGGGCAAAGCGCACCACCCTCCCGCGCCGGTCGTCCTTCACCACCCGGATGACCACATGGCGAAGCCTCCGAAAGACCGGGGAGGCCAGTGCCATCTCATCGCGCACACAGTATTCCATGGACATCGTACCCAACCGCTCGCTGGCCTCGCGCAGCAATCGGTCACCCTGTCCGTCGACCGGTGAAAAGGTGAGCATCCGGCACACGCCCATTGGCTCGAGAAACTCCTCCAGGCGCTCGAAGAAGCGACGCGTCAGCGCGGTGGGATCACTTTCGCCCGCGGCCGCGAAGGCCAGGTTGGGGGTGAGGCTGATGGGCAGAGCGGGCAGGTTGGCCGCCACGAAGTCAAAGCTGCCCTCCACCCCCTGCCAGACATCCGAGGCGACAAAGTCGACCGCAATGCGGTTCAGGCGCCCATTAGAGCGGGCCAGAGCCAGCGCGGTGGGGTTGACGTCGCTGCCCACCACCTGGGAAAAGCGCCGGGCCAGGCTGAGGGCGACCGCCCCGCAGCCGGTGCCCATGTCCAGAGCCCGCCGCCCCGAGACGTCGGCCGTCCGATCGAGCAGTATCCCCGTGTCGTCTCCCAGGTAGACGAACTCGCCCGGGGATCGCCGCGGAATCGAGCTCAACAAGTAGAGTCCGGCTGCGGCCGCCACCTGGACCATGGCTCCCTCTGGACCCAGCAGCCCGGCTCGGGTCAAGAGCTCTTGCTCGGAATCGCTCAGCAATCCGGCCGGGAGCGGCGTATGGCCCAGAAAGACCTTGCGCAGGGATAGAGCGCCAGCGGACACAGGGGCCGAAGCCAACCGCGGATAGCTGACCGCCGCCAGGCTGGCCGGGCATCCCCTCCACCTGCCATAGGCGTGCGCCAGATCCCGCAGCGGGTACACCCGGCGGGTGCGAAAGAGGGGAAGACTGGCCGTGGCCAGGTAGTCGTGCCGGTCAAGCAGACCGCGCAGCGCCTCCAACCCCTCCTGCGAGAACTCACCCCACATCGTCTGTCTTGTTGTACACACATCGGTTACAGGCCTTTACACCCCGGACACATCGCCCCGCACCCGACCTGATAGGATGCCCGGGACACCAAGCAGGAGGAAACCCGATGTCGACCATCTCCAGCCTCACCAGCCTGCCTCAGGCGGCCGCCAGCAAGTCTCGCAAGGAAGCGGCCAGCTCGCAGGCCCAGGACGTGGTGGTTCTGCCCGCCAACGCCCGCTCGCTGGAGGAGGCCCGCCAGGAGATCGACAAAGCCCGCGCCCTGATGAAGGAGCTGGGCGGCCGCGTTACCCGCGACCTGCCCGCCACCGGCGCGGTCAAGGCCCGGCTTGACGGGGCCGCCCGCGAGAAGCTGCAGGAAGCCGGGTTCCGCGTGGTGGAAGACCCCACCGTCAAAGCCTTCCCCCAGCGCCCGACTCCGAAGGCTCCCCTGGCCCCGGGCTGGCTCCTCAACGGGCTGGACGCTGCCCAGGAAGCCTCCAGGGCTGCCCTCGAGGGCAAGGTGGACATGTCCGAGCCGCTGACCTGCAGCCAGCCGGAGGGCCTCTCCACGGCCGAGTCCCCCATCCGCTGGGATCTCGACGAGCAGCCCGGCTTCCGCCCTTTCCAGCCCTTCATCCGTCGCGAGCGCACGGTGCAGGGCGAAGGACCCAGCGACTTCGTGGGCCAGCTGCCCACCACCGGCAAGGGGGTCACCATCGCCGTGCTGGACACCGGGCTCTATCCCCACCCCGACTTTGAGGATCGCGTGCTGACTCTGGTCAGCGCCACCGGGGAGGCCCGCTTCCATCCCGACGCCATGGGCCACGGCACCCACGTGGCCGCCGACGCGGCCGGCAGCGGCAAGCTTTCGGGCGGCCGCTTCAAGGGCCCGGCCCCGGACGCTCACCTGGTGGGTATCCAGGTGCTCAATGGCGAGGGCGAGGGCTCGATGTCGGAAGTGATCGAGAACCTGACCGCGGGCGTCAACTGGATGGTGGAGAACAAAGAGCAGTATAACATCAAGGTGGCCAACCTCTCGCTGGGCCTGCCCCTGGTAGAGTATCAGCGCAGCTGGTTTGGGCCCTCCACCCTGTATGACCCCATCGGCGCCGCCATCAACCGGGCCGTGGAAGCAGGTATCACGGTGGTGGTCGCGGCCGGCAATGACGGCAGCGACCCGGGCACCATCAACGCTTCCCCGGCCATCAACGACAACGTGATCACGGTGGGCGCGCTGGATACCCAGAACACCCGCGACCGCTCCGACGACCGGGTGGCCGATTTCTCCAGCCGCGGACCCACCCCCGACGGGCGCGTCAAGCCGGACATCCTGGCCCCGGGCGTCAACATCATGGCGGCCAACTCGCCGGGCAGCATCATCGAGCAGCAGAACGAGCAGATCGCCATGATCCGCCAGGAAGTCGAATCCATGAGCGCCCGCCAGCTGCAGATGATGGCCTACAAGCTGGTGCGCGCGGGCATGGCTCCGCCCGAGCTCTTGCGCGTTCACCCCGAAGATCTGCGCGAGTCCATGCTCGAGGGCATGCAGACCCACGCCACCCACGGCCGCAACGAGGGCGGTGCGGCCTACATGGCCATGGACGGCACCTCGATGGCCTCTCCCATCGTGGCCGGCGTCTGCGCCGCCGTGCTGGAAGCCAATCCCAATTTGAGCCCAGACCAGGTCAAGACGATCCTGATGAAGACCTCCGACCGGCTGCCGGGTGTGCGGGCCAACGATCAGGGCGCCGGCGTGCTGAACGCTCAGAAAGCGGTGGCGGTCGCCAGCCAGTTAGCCCAGCGGGCTTAGAGGATTGAGAGGGGTTGGCAGCCAGCCGGGCTCGCGACTTACTCGCCTGTCCTCCAGGCATTGCCCTGGCGAACCGCCCGACCCTCGCGCTCGAGCTTGAGCAGATGAGCCAGCAGGGACCTGCGGGCCAGCTCCGCCGCCGGTCCCTGCACGTCGGCGTAGGCCCGCCCTAGAAGCTCGGGCAGCGAGCCCGGCAGGGCCTGCAGCACCTTGCGCTCGCGCTCCAGGCGGTGAGCCAGGAGTTTGCCCGGCAGGTCCGAGCCGGGGCCGAAGGGCGGGCCGTGGGCACTGACGATCAGGCGTGGCGACAGGGCCCGAATCCGCTCCAGGCTGGTCAGGTAGACGGCCATGTCGCCCCCGTCCTCGGGGTCAATCAGGATGGTCCCGTAACCCGCCGTCAGATCCCCCGCCAGCAAAAGGCCGCGCCCCTGGTGCCAGAGGCTGAGGTGCCCGGGGGCGTGACCCGGAGTGTGCAGAGCCACCCAGTCACCCCAGCGTTCGCCCTCCTCCACCAGCCGGTCCACCGCAAAACTGAGGCGGCGAGCCGTCTCCGGGTGGGCCGCCAGGGGCAATCCCCAGCTACGCGCCGCCAGGGCGCCGGCCACATGGTCAGGGTGGTGATGGGTGAGCAATACCTCGCTCACCGGGAACTCGTCCAGGGCCTGGCGCAGGCGCTCCAACTCGCCCGACAGGGCCGATCCCGGGTCGACCAGCACCGACCCCGCCAGGCACGTCATGGTGGCCCGGGCCGGGGGCAGCGTGGCGCTCTCCTGCGTCAGACAGCGCAACACCGGTGAGAGCGGGATGGTAGGGCCCGGGACGCCCGTGCCGTGAGGCATCTCCTCCAGCAGCGCCGCCGCCTCTCGGGGAGACCGCGCCAACAAGGTCTCCAGGGCCGACAGCGTGGGGGCCACCAGAAAGATGGAGCCTTCCCGCCAGGCCTGCAGCGCCTCCTCCACGGCCCACCAGCGCCCCCCGCTGGCCTCACCCGGCCAGACCTCGGGCTCCTCCTCGTCGGTCAGCTCGAGCAGAAAGAACTGAGTACGAAAACGACGCGGCATGTAGGGCGGCGTGATGCGCACCCCGGCCTTGATGAAGCGCGAGGCGTCCAGCCTCTCCAGCCTGGCGCTCCGGTCGAGCACCGCCCGGCGAAGCTCGGGCGAGGCCGGGCGGTCGGGCAAAAGGCCAACCTCCTCCAGCAGCTCCCGAGCGGCACAGGCCGCCAGCTCGTCGCCACTGTCGACGAGGGTGGCCCGGTCGCAGTCTTCCAAGACTCCGCCCGGGAAGGAGTGAAAGCCCGGCAGAAAGCGCAGCGAAGGGCTACGCTCGAGCAAGAAGACGCGACCCGAGCGCACCGGGATGACACCAGCCGAAGCGAGCATGGACCGACGTTCTTGCTCAGGGACCGCGAGCCTCCTGAGGCCTCGGAATCAGATCAGAGGGGGTTGCGAACCTTCAGGCAGGGAAATCGACTGAAATCTCGATCGGCACTCCACAGCTCGCGCACTCCCGAGAAGAGACAGAGCGCTGCGATTCGCCCATCGTGAACCCTGGATCCGGCAATCCGTCCGGCCTGCAGGAGGCGTTTGAGCTCTGCAAAGCAGGTTGGTCCCTCGGAGAGTAACACCAGGCCTGGTGACTCGAGCCAGGCATCGACTGCATCAAGAGCGATGGTCAGGGGTGTGGGAGGGTTGTAGATACGAGGATGGGTGACAACGAAAGCGCGTCCCGGCAGATCTGCGCGTTGGCTTCGAGCTCGTTCGTCAGCCTGGGCGATTCCATGGCCGTGTTTGCATGAGTTTGTAGCCAGAATCCTCTCGATGGGAGTACACGAGAAGGTTCGTGTCGACGGCAATCAAGCTCCGTGCCCATCATAAATCAGGCCGCGAACCGTATCCCAGGAGCCGTCCGCGAGGTCAGGGTGGAGCCCCTCTCCCCTGAATGTGACCTTGCGCAATTGGAAAAGCTCCCGGCCTTCCTCTGGCGCTCCTCAAGCACTCTGCGCAGGCCCTCCTCGACCAGAGCCCTCACAGTACTGCCCTCACTGGCAGCCTGTCTGCGCACCTGCTCGAGAAGCGAATCTGGAATCTCCACGGTTGTCTTCATCCATCTAGATGTATCATTCCCCCCATACTGCCGTCAAGATCGCAGGAGGCCTTCCAGGATACTGGCCCTTTCGAGTGGTGGCCTTCCCGGCAATAGAGCAGCAGTCTCGCACCTGGCCAGTTTGCCCTGCGTAAGCGGCTAGCAATGGTCCTCTCTTAGCAAATTAAAACTTCGCGTATAGTGGCTGCGACCCGATTCCAGGAACTGGCGTGCTAGACAGTCTGAGGAACCTCGCCCGCGCGCGCCGAACCCGCCTAACATGAAACCTGCCCGTCTGTGCGAGATCACCTGCGGCCAGACCGACGCCCGCCTGATGGCCCCCGGCGACCGGGCCCGAGGCTTCGTGGGCAAGCGCGGCCGAGGCTGGCTACTCGAGGTGCACCACCCTGACCCGGCTCGAGTCGAGCCCCCCTGTCCCCACTATGGCCACTGCGGGGGATGCTCGTGGCAGCACCTGAGCTACCCGGCCCAGCTCGCCTACAAAGCCGAGACTGTCCACCGCCTGCTGGCGGCCGAGAGCGCGCTCCCCCCGGTGGCCTCGCCCAGCCCCTGGCTCTACCGAACCAAGGTCGAGCTCAGCTTCGGACCCTGCGGAGAGCTGGGCTTCATGCGCCAGGGGCGCTGGAACCAGGTGTGCCCGGTGGACGGTTGCCTGATCGGCCCGCCCTGCAACCAGGCCGCCCTGCAGGCCACGCGCGAGTGGCAGAAGCGCCACGCCCTGCCGGGCTGGGACGCTCGGGCCCAGACCGGCCTCTTGCGCTGGCTGGTCCTGCGCCACTCCAGCACGACCGGCCAGTGGCTGGCCGTGCTGGTGGCGCAAGGCGAGGTGCCGGCGGCCGAGCTGGCAGGAAGACTCACCGAGCGGGGCGCCACGGGGGTGCTGCTGGCCCGCCAGAGCTCCACAGCCGGAGCGGTGAAGCCGGACAGTGTCGAGCTGCTGTCCGGCCAGGACGAGCTGATCGAGCGGCTGGGCGAGCTCAGCTTTGAGCTCTCCTGGCGCTCGTTCTATCAGGCCAATCCCCCGGCGTACCTGCGCCTGCTCCAGACCGCCAGGGAATGGGCGGGCCCGGTGGAGCGCCTGCTCGACCTCTACTGCGGAATCGGCACCATCGGCCTCTTTCTCGAGCCGAACCAGCTGACCGGGGTGGAATCGGTTCCCGAGGCCATCGAGAACGCCCGGGCCAACGCCCTGCGGAACCAGCGCTCGGGGAGCTTCGAGGTAGCCGCGGCCGAGGAGTGGACCGACCTCGACTGCGATCTGCTGGTGCTCGATCCGCCCCGCTCAGGGTGCCATCCGAAGCTGATCAAACGGCTGGCCGCGGAAGGCCCGCAAACCCTGCTCTACGTCTCGTGCAACCCGGCCCGGCTGGCCGAGGAAATGCGCGTGCTGGGCCAGCGCTATCGACTGGAGCGCCTGCAGTGCTTCGACTTCTTCCCTCAGACCCCCCACATCGAGGCTCTCTGCCTCTTGCGCCTTAAGCTTGCCGGCTGACACGAGCTCGCAGCTCAATCGAAGAGCCCGTCCAGCCTGAGCTCAATCTGGCAATCGCGGTGGAGACTCAAGCGCGCCTCCCGGCGCTCCACATATCTTCCCTCGTCTCGCACGAGAAGACTCACCTGATGGGCTTCGGGATCGACGATCAGATAGTAGGCAACCCCGAGCCCTTCATAGGCTTCCCGTTTGTAGAGAAGGTCCTTGGAGCGCGTGGACGGGGAAAGGATTTCTACCACCAGGGCCGGAGCCCGGGTGATGAATTTCGAGGAACCCTCGTCGCAGGTGACCAGGAGGTCCGGGCGGAAAACCGTGTCCTCGGCCGCCACCCAGTCGATTTCGTAAAGAACTTCACAACGTCGGCATCCCCCCGCTCTCAGGGCCTCGTCGAGCCGCTGGAACAGCCTGCCGCTGATGCGCTGGTGAAGGCGATCCGCCGACGGGCTCATGGCGATGGGAACCCCGGACCAGAGCTCCCATTGCCCTTCCCAGAGCTGATAATCATTGACTTTGTAGTGAGGGATGTAGCGGGGCACCATGCCCACACTATACCAGATGCCTGAGCCCTCAGGTTAAACTGATGCGCACCCGCTCGGCCGGACGGCGCAGGCTGTAAGCCACGAGCCGACCGAGTTGCACCAGGTACTGGCGGATCACCTTGAAGTCGAGCTTGCTTTGACCCGCCTTGCGGTCGGTGAAGACGTAAGGCACCTCCACGAAGGTACGGTAATGACCGCGCACCAGCACCTCCAGGCCGATCTTGAAACCAATCGGGTCGAGCGTAACCCCGTCGATCACCTGGCGGCGGAAGACCAGATAGCCCGAGGTGACATCGCGCACCGGGCAGATGGCCTGACCCAGAAAGCAAGCCACCCTCGAGATGATCTGGCGGCGCAGCGGCCAGTCTCCCATCCCCCCGCCGGGCACGTAGCGCGAGCCCACGGCCACGTCGGCGCCACCCTCGGCCACCATCCGCACCATGGTAGGCAGGATGTTCCAATCGTGGGACATGTCGGCATCCATGACGGCCAGCAGGTCGCCGGTGGCGCGTTTCCAACCATCGATCACGGCCGAGGAGAGGCCCAGCTTGCCGCTGCGGTGCACCGGAAGCACCTTGTGCTCGCGGGCCAGCTCGTCGGCCAGCTCTCCGGTGCCGTCCGGAGAACTGTCGTCCACGATGACCAGCTCGTAGTCGATGCCGGTGCGCGCAAGCACGCCACTGAGGCCTTCCACCATCGCTCTCAAGCCCTCGCGCTCGTTGTAGGTGGGGATGACCAGCGAGATCTTCACAAGGTGATGACCTTCCAGGCCGTCAGCAAGTGCTCGCAGATGTTGTCCATGTCGGCGATGGCGCCCACTTTGATGGATTCCTCAATCTTGTATTCGTCGACCGAGAGCACGCACACCATGACGCGCACGCCCTGCTCGCTGAGCACCATGAGATCGCTCAGCACCGAGGACCCCTCGGCGGCCAGGTGGACGGCCTCGTTGATCAAGACGAGCGAGCGAGGCTTGACCCGATTGTGCACCATGGCCTGCAGCAAGAACTTGAGCAGCCGCTCGCCCAGCTCGGGATTGCCGTGGCCGAGCACCCTGGAGCCCAACAAGACCACGATATTCTTCTGAGAGCTGGCGGGTGAGACCTTGGCAGTCTGGGTCTCCTCGAGCTCGGCGAAGTCCCCGCGGATCATGCGCAGGTAATAGTTGAGGTCTTTCTCGGCAAAGGTGGGGGGCATGGAAGGTGTCATGGGGCGGAAATCCTCAGCCGGTCTGCCTGGGGAGCGCCCAGCACCCGGCGGGCACCCTGGAACTTGTAGTCATAGTCGGTCAGCGGGCTGGTGTCCACCCCCAGGCTGCCCGAGGCGTGCAGCATCTTGCCCTGCCCCATGGAGATGCCCACGTGGGTGATATCGCTCTGGCTCTTGCCGAAGAAGAGCAGATCGCCGGGGGCCAGCTCCTTGCGACCCACGGGAGCGCCGATTTCATACTGCTGGTCGGCATCGCGAGGCAGCTCGTAGCCGTGCAGGCGGTAGACGGCGTAGACCAGCCCCGAGCAGTCGATCCCCTGGCTGGACATGCCACCCCAGAGGTAGGGGGTGCCGGTCAGCTGAGCAGCGCTGTCCACCACGGCGCGCCCGTCCGGGGCGGGGGCCACGCCGTCCAGCGCCACGGTCACAGCCTTGACGTAGACCGGCTCGCTCCGGCCAGGGAGGAGCACGGGCAGCCACTCGGCCGCCGGATCTTCGGTGGGGGCTTTGACCAGGCGGGTGCCCAGGTAGGCCCAGCTGACGACCTCGCCCTGGGGACCGGGCTCATCGCGCAGCGCCGTCTTGGCCGCCCGCACGGTGACCGCCGCGGGCAGATCGCTCTGGGTGCCGGTGACCAGGTGCTTGCGCAACATCCAGCCCGGGTAGCCCTCGGGGGTGCGGTATTGCTCGGTCACCAGGACCCGAGCCCACTCGCCCGAGGTCTTGAGGATCAACACCCGATCCCACATGAAGACCTGGGTCACCCGCTCGGCGCCGTGCGAGGGAGAGCCGTGCACGCTGGCCACGCTGACCGCCACGCGGGCTTCCTGCCCCCGGGCGGCCTGCACCTGCACGGTCAGGCACCCGAGCAGGGAGATCCAGGCAAAGAGCAGAGTGTGCCGGGTCATTTCAAGTCCTTCTTGTCGGGAATCTTCAACATCTCGCCCTGGAACAGATCGTAATTGGGACCTTTCAGCCCGTTGGCGCGAGCCAGGGCTTTGAGAATCTTGGGGTCGCTGCTGCCATAGTACTTCTCGGCGATGCGCCCGAGCGTGTCGCCCGCCTTGACCTTGTGACTGCGAGCCTTGCCAGGAGTCGACGGTGGTGGCGGCGAGGGGGCCGCCAACGGCGTGGGCTCGGGTGTAGGGGAGCTCATCAGCTCCTGGTCGATGACCTGCATGGCAGCCAGATGCTGCTCGAGGTCGGTCAGCCGCTTGGAGAGAGCATCAAGTCGCTTGATCACTTCCTTGTCGCCGGAGCCCGAGCCGCCTGATTGCACCACCGTAGCCCCCGGCCGGAAAATGATCAGGGCCAGCAGGTTGGCCAGCAAGAGCAGCACCACCAGGGTATCGCGCGGCTGCCAGGTCGGGCGCCGCAGCATGCGCTGGATCTTCTCCAGCGAGCGCTCCAGATAACGTTCCTTGAGGTGCTCGTCGGCACGGACGGGGACGGACTCCTGGGTCACTTCCTTGAAAGTCTCCTTGCCGTAAATGCGAAAACCAGGGCAGGCGGCCAGCTGGCCACCTGCCTCCGTATAGAAGCTCCGGTCGCGCTGGGTGGGGTCTTCCACGTAAAGCATCTGCCAGGAGTCGCGAAACTGGGCTTTGTGGACCTCGCGCTCCTCGCTGGAGAGCTCGAGGCCCGTGCCGGGATGGGTGTGGAACCAGCCCAGAATTTGCAGGTCGGGATAGCGGTGACGGGCGATCCGACGGGCATACTGGAAGACCCGCGAGGTGAAGCGGCCAGCCTCTTCGCTGATGCCGCACTCCACCGCTTCCTCCACCAGGACATACTTGCCGTCTCGAGCCATCCGGCCGAGCAAGAGGCCGGCCAGCTCACGGGAAGTGTCCTTGAGGGCGAACTGCTCCACGGCCCGGAACAGGTCGTAACGCAGGTAGATGCGCGGCTCGGTGCCGGCCTCCTGACCGACCTGAAAAAAGTCGGTGGGCTCGACCATCTCTGCCGAACGGGTATCGGCTCGGGCTTGGGAGGAGGCCACGCTCAACTGCCCACCTACGCTCGCGCGGGCTCGGGCTGGGGAGCCCGCAGCAGCGACTGCTCGGTGCTGGCCGCGAAGAGATGCATCTTGCGCGTATCAAAAAGTAGCTGTACCGTCTCCCCCACTCTCACGACCGAATGGGCATCCACCCGGGCCACGAACTGATCCTGCCCACTGGCGGCGTACAGGTAGATCTCCGATCCGAGCGGCTCGACCACCTCCACCGTGGCCGATACCGCCGAGGCAGGCCCGTCGCTGGGAAAGGTGCTCTCGTGGATGTCCTGCGCGCGCATGCCCAGCACCACTTCGGTTCCGACCGCGCTCTCCAGCCCGTCGCGCCGCTCGGCCGGTACCTCCAGGGTGAAGCCCGAGGCGACCACCTCGATGCGCCCGTCGTTTTGAGCAAGCTTGCCGGGAAAGAAGTTCATCCCGGGGCTACCGATGAAACCGGCCACGTACTTGTTGGCCGGGTGCTCGTAGAGAGCCAGAGGAGTGTCCATCTGCTGAATCACCCCGTCCTTCATCAAGACGATGCGATCGCCCAGCGTCATGGCCTCGACCTGATCGTGGGTCACGTAGACCGTGGTGACTCCCAGCGTGCGGTGCAGCTTCTGAAGCTCGGCCCGCATCTGCACCCGCAGCTTGGCATCGAGGTTGCTGAGCGGCTCGTCCATCAAGTAGACTTGAGGCCGGCGCACGATGGCCCGACCCATGGCCACTCGCTGACGCTGGCCGCCCGAGAGCTCCTTGGGCTTTCGCTGCAACAAGTGAGCGATACTGAGCAACTCGGCTGCGTTCTTGACCCGCTTGTCGATCTCGTCCGGGGCGAACTTTCGCAGTCGCAATCCGAAGGCCATGTTCTCGTACACGTTCATGTGCGGGTAGAGGGCATAATTCTGGAATACCATGGCGATGTCGCGGTCTTTGGGGGACACGTCGTTGACACGTCGCTCGCCAATGAAAATGTCCCCGCTGGAGGCCTCTTCCAGCCCGGCGATCATGCGCAAGGTCGTGGACTTCCCGCACCCCGAGGGGCCGACCAGCACCAGGAACTCGCCGTCTTTGATCTGCAGGTTGGCGTTCTTGACCACGTGGACCTCACTGGGGGTATGGCCAGGGCGCCAAAACTCAAACCACGCCTTCTTAAGGGGGGTCTTGCCCTGAAAAACCTTATTGACGTTGACCAGACGGACTTCAGACACGACGTTCTCCAGGGATCGCAGGCCCGCGCCTCAGCGCGGCTCGGGCCAAAGGGAGTCGTTTGGCGGAAGCGCGTTTTCTCCTCAACCGCGGGACATCCCTCTTCGCGTCAGTTGGTGGCCTCTCTGCCTTTCAAGAACATGTCCGCGTCAGCCAGCTGCTTTTGCTGGATATCGCCACCCTCGCGAGCAGCCAGGAAGGCGTCATAGCGGATCAAGCCCTTGCGCCGGTCCTCGTCGACGTTGAGATATTCAAGACCGATCAGCACCTTGCGGCGATCCTTCTCGCGACACCAGACCACCTTGGCGTCCAGATTCAGCTCGGGCATCGTGCTCGAATCGAGCTCAAGGGTAATGTTGACCTGCTTACCCACCTGCAGGCTCCCCTCGGCTTCGAGTTGCATGCCGTGCATGCTGAAGTCCACCGTCAGGGCTCGGTAGCCAGGCAGCTCGGGGCTGAGCACCCGAATGCTGGTGACATAGCGGCGGCTGCGCCGGCCGGCCGTGCCAGAATGATTGCTCCGGGGAGCCGACTTGAGTCGCTTTTTGATCTCGCCCAGCGCCTCCTCGGTCAGCCCGGTCTCGCCGACACACAGGAAGCCACCTCCCGGATTGGGCCGGCTGGTGATGATCTTTGCGTTCATATTGACCTTTTGCATCTGGCCGGGCTTGTCCGGCAAGGGAACGTCGAGCCGGATGGAGATCACCCGACCCGGCTGCTGGGCCCTCTTCATGAGGAAACTGATGGTCTTGCCCTCAGAGTCGACAAACTCGACGAGTGGGGGACCGAACAGACCAAACATTATCGGTTGGCGTTCCGCCTCTTCCGGCAAGCTTTGGGAGGAGACAGACACTCACCCCAAGCACAAGCTCGGTTCCGTTCGAAAGTCGCGACTTCCTGCCTGACGGCCCTCCAGCTGACGGATCTGACGAAGCCAGTCGACCAGCGAGAGGCTGAGCCCCGCCAGGGTGGGCACCTCCCAGCGCCGGGGGGTACCCACCAGGAGTAACCAGCGGCACCGGTCGGGGACCAGGCGCAGTTGATAGCCTCGACTCCCCCCCTCCAGGGTCACGCGATGGGTGCGGATGCGAGCGCGCCATTCCCGGCCAGGCACCTCGCGCACCAGCCAATTCAGGGCTTGATCGGCGTAGAATTGCAGCAAACTGGCCTCGACGGCGCGGCAGGGGGAGAGCGCTTCGACCGATTCGGGCCCGCCCGCCGCCAGCGCCCGCTCAAGGCAGCGCGGGCTCATGGGAAGGGGGAGGCGCCAGGGCGTGGAACTGGTGGCGCCTGGAGGTGCCTTATGACTCTTGCAACCAATGTAAAAGCTCCCGATTTCGAGCTGGTTTCCAACAAGGGCGACAAAGTCCGCCTTTCCGAGCATCTGACCAGAGGGCCGGTGGTGCTGGCCTTCTTCCCGCTCGCCTTCACCGGGGTTTGCACCACCGAGATGTGCGAGCTCCGGGACATGATGAGCGACCTGAACAGCCTGGGCGCCCAGGTCTTCGGGCTCAGCGTCGACAGCCGCTTCGCTCTGGACGCCTTTGCCCAGAAGAACGAGCTGCAGTTCCCGCTCCTGTCCGACTTCAACAAGGAGGTCGGTCAGGCCTACGGAGTGCTCTATGAAGACTTCCTGGGCATGAAGGGCGTGCACAAGCGCTCGCTCTTCGTGGTCGACAAGCAGGGAACGATCCGCTACAGCTGGATGAACGAGAAGGCCGGTGAGAAGCCGGATCTGGCTCCCGTCAGGGAAGCCCTCAAGAAACTCTGATCCGGTCAGGCTGATTGGAGGAGCTGTTCGCATCAACTCTGCCAGGGGGCGCGGAGGAATCCTTCGCGCCCTCCTGGAGGCCCTGAATTTTGCCAAAGTGGATCTTCTGGTTTACAACCTGGATCGCGCTGGTGTGTCAGACTGTGGCCATGATCAGCAGCGTCAGCGCGGTCCCGCTTTCCTGGCCCCAGAGGCTGCGCACCGCTCCCTCCAGCCGTGAGCTGACCCTGGGCCCGGTGCCCCGCGGCTTTGTGGCCGTGGACCCGAGCGACGGCTCGCTGGCCTACTCCGGTCCCTCGCTGGTCAAGCGGCGACTGGAGGCCAACCAGGTGCGCCTGGTGGTGATGCGCCACGGCCAGTCGCAGTCCAACGCCGACTCCGAGCAGCAAGGCCAGATCTTGCTTTACGGCCAGAGCGAAAGCCCGTTGACGCCATTGGGCCGAGAGCAAGCTCGAGATTGCGCGTCCGAGCTCTACCGGCAGCTGGGAGGCGACTCCTGGTTGCAGCAAGCGATGGCGGATCCACGCCAGTTGCCGGTTTTTGTCTCCAGCCCCGTCAGCCGGGCCTCCGAGAGCGCCGAGTTGCTCGTCGATCACCTCAAGGAGCGGGTCAAAGTTCTGGGGGGGCCGGAGGCTGCCTCGCGCCTGGCACCCTGGCTGCAGGTCCATACCGACCCGCGCCTCCTGGAGAGCCACTTCGGGCGCTTCGAGACCCGACCCCTCAGTGAGGTGGAGCGAGAGTACCCCGACTTTATCGCCCACTGGCGCCCCCCCGAAGGGCTGGGCACCGACTTCCGCCACCGCTTCCCGGGCGGCGAGAGCCGCTCGGATGTGATGAACCGGATGACCAGCTTCCTGGATAGCCTGGCTTTGCTCTACCCGGGCCGCACCGTCTGCGTGATGGGTCACGGAGAGTCACTGCTGGGGGCCCGGGCAGTGCTGGGGCTGATCCCTGAGCAAGAAGGCAAACTGCGCGCCCAGGGTGGCCTTCAGAACGCTACCCCCTACTGGCTGATCGGGCAGAGCAGGTAATCCATCGCCAGTATCACTTCACTTTACATTTTGGTAGCATCTCGACCCCCATCCCCGGGTTACCCTTTGAAGCGTGCAAGTGAATACGCTTTCGATGTCTCCCACGCTCTCGCTGTTGCGTCCTCAAACTTCGGCAGCACCCTGGCAACCCGTCGACCGCTTCGAGCCCTCCAGAGCGGATGACGCGGCCCTGTTCAAGTCGCTGCGTCAGATGGCGGCCCAGCGGCCTTACTACGACGCCAGCGCCGACCGGGAGAGGCAAAGGACCTACTACGGCGATCTGGCTTCCCGCATCGAACGGCTCACCCCGCAGGAAACCTATCGAGAGCTCAGTACGCTCGTGGGGCGCACTCACACCACCGAGCTCCCCTACAATCCATCCGAGACCCTTTACCCCTGGGTCGACCTGCGTCCGGATGGCCAATTGCACAGCATCTACTCGGGCTCTCGGACCGATGCCGCCTCGCTGATCGAAGACGATAAGCGCCGCCAGGCCGAGCTCGACAAGGCTTTGAAAGAAGCCCGCGAGGCCGCCCTGAAGGAGGGGCGCGACCCTGAGCAGGCTGTCAAGGACGCTTACCAGGGCTTCCACCTCAACTGCGAGCACGTAGTACCCCAGTCGTGGTTCGACAAGCGCTCTCCCATGCGCGGGGACCTCCATCACCTCTTTGCCTGCGATGTCGACTGCAACTCGCTACGGGGGAACTCGCTCTACACCGACTTTCCCGAGAAGGTCGGAGGCGACTGCGGCAAGAAGGCCGACGACCAGAACCGCTTCGAGCCGGCCGCTGGCAAAGGCGCAGTGGCCCGGGCCACGCTCTACTTTCTTCTGCGCTACCCGGGCCAGGTAGGCGACGAGGGCGGCGAATATCGACAGGCCGACATCCCCACCCTGCTCAAGTGGCACCGCGAGGACCCGGTGAGCGACTATGAGCGCCACCGGAATGCTGCCATCGAAGGCAAACAGGGCAACCGCAACCCTCTGATCGACCATCCCGAGTGGGTCGATCGCATCGACTGGAGCCTGGGGCTGGGCAGGCACTGACCGATCGGGCCGGAATGAGCCCGCATGGTCATGAGCGATCTGGTCACGGCCCTGATCCGGGTTCAAGAGGTGCGCGATACCTGGCTGGCGGAGCACAGCCTGCGCGTTTCCTGTCTGGCCAAGTTGCTGGCCGAGACGCTCAACCTGGGACGCGAGTTCGCCGAGGAGGTGGCCTGCGCCGGCTACCTGCATGACCTGGGCATGCTGGGAGTGAGTGAGAGCGTGTTGACCATTCCGGGCAGCCTGACCGAGCCCGAGATCGTCGAGGTGCGCCGCCATCCCGAGTTGGGCTATCAGATCCTCGACAGGCTGCAAACCCTGCCCCAGACCGTGGCCCTGGCGGTTCTGCACCACCACGAGCGCTGGGATGGCTCGGGCTATCCGAGCGGATTGAAGGGCGAGAGCATCCCGCTGGCCTCGTTCATGATCAGCCTGGCCGAGAGCTGGGACGTGATGACCCATACCCTGCCGTATCGTGACGCGCTGGCCCCGGCAGAGGCTCGCGAGCGCATTTTGCGAGCGGCGGGTAAGCAGTATCATCCTGAGCTGGCGGGGGTGTTCTGCGAGCTACCGGTGGTGGGACTTGCTCGCTAATGTGCTCGCACTTTAGAGGTCCAGCCGCAACCCCCCATGTGGTGTCGGAGGGAACCTCCGCCAAAACAAAACCGTAACAATTCGGATACACACGCGTTACAGAAGGTGACTCGGCTTCACGCGTGCTTGCGCCGTGTCCGCTAACGTGGTCCAGAGAGACAAACCCTGAAAGAGAAGGGCGACATGAACCGGGCAGGCCCTCTTCCCCCGTCCTTTGAGGACTGGAGATCGAGGGTGGCAGCTTGCACACGGACGCAGGACTTGCCTTGACGCATCGGACAAAATTCAGGCGCTTGTCTGCCCGCCCCGCTCAGGTTCTGAACAAGAGGCATCCCAATGCCCGGGAGGTTCACGATGATTGTTACCGGCCTGCGGACGTCACCGGCCCGCCCCAGCCTTTCCTCCTCCACACCAACGACGGCAACTCCAGCGTCCGACCCCAAAGACCAGATCTCGCTCGAGCGCACGGAGCTCTGGAAGGCCATTAAGAACCCCACGCTGGTCGCCACCGCGGCCTGCACGGTTGCGGCCAGCGCGCTTGGCAGGATGGGCGGGTGGGTGGGAGGGCTCGCGGGCGCCACGGCGGCCTATGTCACCGGGCCTCTGGTGGGCGGCGCCATCGGAGGTTACCTGGGCTTCAAGCTCGGGATGAAGCTGGGTGAGAACAAGGGCGGGTTGGGTCTGCTCATCATCGTGTTGACCTCGGCGGTGGGGGCAAGCGTGGGCATTGCGGGCGGTCACTATGCGGGACTGGTGGCGGGCGCCTACGCCGGCTACCAGGGAGGGCTGGCGGGCGCGGCCGCGAGCGCATTGAGCCTGGGCCCGATGGCCTTCGGCCTGAGCGCATTCGGGTTTGGCAAGCGCGAGCTGAAGACTCACCCCGAGAAGTATCCGCAGCTGCTCAAGAACATCGACGAGGCGAAGAAGCAAGCGGAGCGGAAAGCGGCACCCCCTGAGTGACCTGAGGCGATCGGGAGGGAATCGTTCCCGCCTCCTGGTTGATCTTCATGAGACGTGACGAGTGCACCCGGTGGTGTTGTTCACACTTGCGGACCGGGTCCCCGGCTCTCCCCAGCCTGGGAGCGCTTCTCGCTCGTCATCGTGGCGGTCGTCTCGATGCGTACGGTCGGGGCAACCTTCTCCTCACCGTTGACCAGGTATTCCTCGGCAACGGTGTGCATTTTTTGCCAGGCGATCCAACCGGTCTGAGGCTCCACGCCAAGGCTCCAGACCGTGTGCGAGCGCGACTCGAGAAAGTAAGGTGCGCTAACGGGCTGACTCGAGCGCAGGACGGAGTTGAGATCGAGCTCGACGACGACCAGGGAGTCCTCCGCCCGGGCCAGCGTTCCCCTGCCCTGGACCACCGATTCGGCTGGAATTACGGCTTGAGCCCCCCGCACGGTCGTCCTGGCGGTCTGGGCCACCTCCCAACTGTCTCCCACGGCTACGGTCGAGAGTGGAAAGATGGCGGGTTGCTGATAGAGGGGGTTGAAGTGCACCAGGGGCTTGCCGTCGAAGCTAACCATCTTTTGCTCACAGCGCGGCGAAACCGAGAAGTCTGCCACCTGGCCCTTGAGAAACGCCGGCTGGGAGTCGATCACTTGCACCTGCTTGACAATTCCGCGCACGGTATCGGCGCTGAGAACCTTCTCGTCCCACCTGAACGACTGGCTCTCCTCCCGGGTCGTCGAACTGGGACCCGAGGTGATGGTCGTCTTGACAGCGGAGGAGCCGGTGGTAACCCAGGCCGTCCCTACGGGGATCCGGCAGCGGATCTGGAAGCGCTCGGCGGGACCGGCCCCGATCAGCAGGAGAGCGGCGAGCAGCAGCCCCAGGCGAGTCACGGTGCGGCAGCGCGCACGGTTGGCTGGATCGGGGGTTTGACCTCGCCTCCCTGATAGTGGCCCGTGCCGAAGACCGAGTCCGCGCCGCCGCTCTGGGTGCCCTGCGGGTCGAGCACGATGCGGATGTTCGGGTCGCGGGTGCTCTGCAGCACCAGCATGTTGTGCTCGAAGCTGTTGATGAACCAGCCGCCAGCCCCGCCGATCGCGCCCGCGGCGGCTCCGTAAGGGCCGCCGGCCAGAAATCCCGCGCCGCTGCCCGCGGCCACGTAGCCGCCCAGCCTCATTGCGTGGTCAGCCTCATCCGCATCGGGCTGGGGAACATAGGAATACGGGTGCACCGTCCAGTCCGAGCCGGGAACGTTGGTGTGGTTGGCCAGAGTGTGCCCGATCCGATCGGGCATCACATCGCAACCGCGCTCCATTCCTCCCCCAAGGATGCGACCGAGGGTCTCCTCGACGTTCTGGGTCATCCCGTTCTGGAGGCCCAAGAAGTCGTTCCAGCGGGGATTGGAGTTGATGTAACGATCAGTGGTCTCCCGGTAGGTGGTCAGGAGCTGGTCCAGGGAGGCACGCTCGGCTGGAGTCAGCCGATTGAGAGCGTCGCGCAGGGCCGGATCGGCCTCAGCTCTCTGGTCGAGCGGGCTCAGCTCGGGCGGATCCAGGTCAGGACGGGCCCTGTCCGGGTCGACGGTGTCGTCCATTGGACCCACGCTGCGGGTATCCACATTGTGGAGCATGCCCGGACCGCTCGGGCCAACCGGCGCGCTCGGGCCGCAGGGGCCTGAGGGGCCGGACGGGCCGCAAGGACCGCAGGGAGCCTGCGCTACCGCGGTGGAGCTTGTCAGAGCGAGAGTGGCGAAAACGGCGGTGACGAGGAGGAGGCTTCGCATCGAGAAGGTTTCGCCATGAGTGGGCACTCGCCTTCTCAGCCCCGACGGGTGCCGCCACGAGCACGCCGCCAGGCAGGTTTCAGCGGACCAGAGGGATGACCTCGGAGGCAAAGCGCTCGAGCGACTCGCCGCTCACCGCCTCGGGGAAGTAGGCGATGAAGTAGCGCACCCGGGCCTGATCGCGCAGGTGCGCCAAACGCTCGGCGATGGAGGCCGGCTCCCCGATGTAAGCCCCTTGCTTCCAGTCGGCGATGGCGGCCGGGCTGCGACCCGCGGCAGCCAAGACCCGATCCACCTCTGACCCAGGCCCCACAAAGACGTTGATGTTGAGGGTGCGCTCGATGTCAGCCGGGTCGCGCCCGATCTCCTCGCAGTAGTGATCGAGCAGGCGGTTCTTGCGCTCGAAAATCTCGGCGTCGCCAAAGAAGTTGGACAGGTTGGCGTGGCGAGCCACCACCCGCAGGGTCAGCTGCTCGCCTCCGCCGGCCACCCAAACGGGGGGATGGGGCTTCTGGACCGGCACCGGGTAGTTGAGGGCACCTTCCAACTCGATCTCGCGGCCTCGAAAATCCTTCACCCGGCCATGGCCGACCCTGTAGTACTTGCCATGGAACTGATAGGGACCGCCCTTCCAGAGGCCTTTGATGATCTGAAGGGCCTCAGCCAGGGCACCGATTCGAGCCGCCGGACGCTCGAAGGGATAACCGTAAGCTACCGTCTCGTGCTCATACCAGCCGGCCCCGTAGGCGAACTCGAGCCGACCGTTGGAGATCACGTCCACGTTGGCCGAGATCTTGGCCATCAGGGCAGGGGACCGGTAGATGTTGCAACCACACATGTGACCCAGGCGGATGCTCTCGGTGGCTTCGGCCAGGCCGGTGAGGGCGGTCCAGGCCTCGAAGGTGGCCTCGGGCAGGGCCTGGGGGATAGTGTGAAAGTGGTCGTAGAGCCAGAGCGAATCGTAACCGGCGGCCTCGGCCCGACGGGCCACGCGCTTCATGGCCTGCCACTGGGGGTGACCCGGCTCCACACCCACCAGATCCAGGCGCCAGCCCTGGGGAATGAAGACTCCAAAGCGCATGCTCAGCGCTGTTCGAAAGTCGGAATGGCCCGCCGGTTCTCACCCGTATAGATCTGCCGCGGACGGTTGATACGGTTGGCGGGATCGCGCTTCATCTCTTTCCACTGGGCCAGCCAGCCGGGCAGCCGCCCGAGCGCGAACATAACGGTGAACATGTTGGTGGGGATGCCCATGGCCCGATAGATGATGCCGCTGTAAAAGTCCACGTTGGGATAGAGCTTGCGCTCGATGAAGTAGCTGTCGTTGAGGGCGACCGCCTCCAGCTCGCGGGCGATATCGAGCAGCGGGTCCTTGTGGCCCAGCTCATCCAAAACCCGATCAGCGGTGTGCTTGAGAATGTTGGCTCGCGGGTCGAGCGACTTGTAGACACGATGCCCAAAGCCGAAGAGACGAAAGCCTGAGTCCTTTCTCTTGGCCATCTCGACGTATTTCTGGTAGTCCGAGCCGTCCCGGTGAATGGCCTCGAGCATCTCGAGCACCTCCTGGTTCGCCCCGCCGTGAAGCGGTCCCCACAGGGCGCAAAGACCGGCCGCGATGGAGGCAAACAGGTTTGCCCCCGAGCTGCCGACCATGCGCACGGTCGAGGTGCTGCAATTCTGCTCATGGTCAGCGTGCAGCACCAGTAACAGGTTAAGAGCATGCTCGAGCACGGGGCTCACTTTGTAGGGCTCGGCGGGCACGGCGAACATCATGTGCAGAAAGTCGCCGCAATAGCTCAGGTCGTTGCGCGGGTAAACGTAGGGCTGCCCGATCGACTTCTTGTAGCTGAAGGCAGCGATGGTCTTGAGCTTGGCCAGCAGTCGGATGATGTTGAGCTTCTCGTCGCGGTCATCGTTGCGCTCGGGATAGTAGGCCGAAAGCGAGGCCACCATGGCGCTCAAAATGGCCATCGGGTGGGCCGAAGGCGGGTAGCCTTCGAAGAACTTTTTCATCTCCTCGTGGATCAGGCTGTGGTGCATCAGGTCGTGCTTGAAATGGTCCAGCTCGGCCCTGTCGGGCAGGTGACCGAAGATAAGAAGGTGGCAGACCTCGATGAAGTCCACCCGGGCCGCCAGCTCATCGATGGGATAGCCTCGATAGGAGAGAATGCCTTTCTCTCCGTCGATGAAGGTGATCGAGCTCTTACAGGCCCCCGTATTGCCGTAGCCGGGGTCGATCGTAATATGGCCGGTTTTGGCCCGCAACTGGGAGATGTCGATGGCCTTCTCGCCTTCGGTTCCTTCCACAATGGGGAACTCGTACTCGACTCCCTCCAGGCTCAGCCTGGCCGTGGCAACCTGTGTTGTCATTTGCTTCTCCCTTATACTAGTCGACCGCCTGAGGCCAGGCATCGTTTCTGCCGACCCAGAGCGGTGCCCCGAACTCGGAGCTGAGCTGGTTATCGAGATTGTCTGCGTAACCCGAGATGCGATCGATCATCTCCTCGGCCTCGCCGGCATCCATGCCGCGCAGCGGACGAATACCCAGCAGATGAACCTCAGAGCCGCGCAGCGTCAAGGTGGCCTCCACCAGCTGGTCATTCAGCTCCAGTAGATGCCGAAAAAAGCCCTCCTGATTGGTGCTAGGAAGGGTCAGGATGGGACAATCCACCATGAAATAGCCCTCTTCCTCTTCGCCAAGCAACTCGACATAGACCACCGCGGATCCGCGCTGCAACAGCCACGAGTATTCTTTGTCCCGGCCGGTCTCCTCACGGTTGCGATCGGGATCGATACCAAGGCCACTGAGAATGTCCTCAATGAGTTCCTTATAGCGCTCGAGTTTGGGGCGTTCTTTGAAGAGCGAACGAAGCATGGAGGGCTTCTCCGTTCCCGGCCGGGCGGCTGACCTCCTTCCCCCGGGGCCTGCCCCACGGCCTTTCCGGGGACGAGGGCCGAAGGTTGGCAACGCCACGGCTCTCGTCTGTTTTCTGTCTGGCTGGCCCGACCAGTGCCGAGCCTCTGGCTGGGAATCCCTGCGCATTCCCGGCGCCGACGCACCGGCCCGGACCGGGCTGACGCCGAGTCCTGCGGGGTTTGCTGGCCAGCCAGGGGGCGACTGTTCGGGTCCAACCCCGGTCAGGTCAACCTGCTGACACTTTTCGGCAGGATCCCGGAAGGAGACTGCGAAGCCGCGCCCTCGGACGCAAACCCTGGACAAAGCGATGAAACTACGCCTCTTCCCTAAGGACGAGAAGTTCTTCGAGCTGTTCTTGCAGCAAGCGGCAGCCATCGACAAGATCTGCCG
>JAANMY010000047.1_pt1 | contig 135654 bp, 126 predicted proteins | sample 7279691 | NCBI WGS metagenome assembly JAANMY01 (sample SAMN14094543, study PRJNA606508) | bioreactor metagenome | isolation source: A lab-scale SPAN reactor treating ammonium-rich wastewater day 388 | place: Ireland: Galway | collected 2018-02-07
GAGGGGACGGAGTCGTTCGGCGCGGGGGGGTGGAAGGGTTCGCCACTGGAGCCGATCCTGCCGGTGAGGCTGGACCTGCCGGAGCGGCTCGTGCAGGCGGACGCGGCGACGGTGATCGTGCTGGACAACTCGGGGTCGATGGGGCTGCGGGTGATGGGCTCGGCGCGAACGCAGCAGCGGATCGCGAACGAGGCGGCGGCCCTTGCGGTGCGCTCGCTCGATCGAGGGGACGAGGTCGGGGTGATCGCCTTCAGCGACTCGACGCGCCTGGTCGTGCCGCTGGGCCCGAACGTGGATGCGGACGGGACGGCGGCGCGGATCGAGGCCATCGCGCCCGGCGGCGGGACGACGCTGGGTCCGGCGCTCGACCTGGCCTTGACGGAACTGGGGCGGAGCCGGGCGAAGGTGAAGCACATCGTGGTGCTGACGGACGGGCGCTCGGACGACACGCCGGAACTGCCCGCGAGGGCGGAGGCGATCCGGGCGCTGGGGATCAAACTCTCGACGATCGCGATCGGCGACCGCGCGGACCTCGACACGCTGCGTGAACTCGCGCGGATCTCGGAGGGGACGTTCTACGAGGTGAGGAACCCGAACGTGCTGCCGAGGTACTTCCTCCGGGCGGTTCGCGTGGTGCGCACGCCGATGGTGAGGGAGGTCCCGTTCGTCCCGATCCTGACGGAACCGCGCTCGCCCCTGACGCTGGGTCTGGGCGCGCCGCCTGTGCTGGGGGGGCTGACGCTGACGGCGGCGCGGGAAGAGGCGACGGTCGTGAACGCAATGGTGACATCCGCGGGCGAGCCGGTGCTCGCGCACTGGACGGTAGAGTTGGGACAGGCCGTGGCGTTCACGTCGGACGCGCACCGTTGGGCGGCCCAGTGGCTGGAGTGGCCCGGGTACGCGGCGTTCTGGGGGCAGGTGGCGCGATCGGCGTCGCGTGCCGCGGCATCGGGCCGGAGCGAGATCGAGGCGTCGTTCGATGCGTCGTCGATGGGGTTGCTTCTGCGGGCGCTGGACGCGGACGCGAGGCCGCTCGACGGGCTCTCGCCGCGGGTGACCGTGTTCTCGCCCGACGGCCGATCGGTGGAGGCGGGGCTGACGCAGGTGGGCCCTGGGGAGTACTCCGGGCGTGCGGACGCGCCGAAGCCCGGGGCGTACGTCGTGATCGTGCGCGACGACCGGGATCCCCGCTGGTCGGTGGTGGGGGCCGCGACGCGAGCGAGAGGGCCGGAAGACCGGGCGCTCTCGTCGGATCCCGCGCTGCTTGGAGCGATCGCGGAGGCCACGGGCGGAAGGCGTCTCGACCTCGCGTCGCCGGCGGACCTGTTCGATCGCGCGGGGTTGGAGCGTGGCGAGTCTCGCCGTTGGCTCTGGGCGGCGCTCGTCGGGTGGTCGCTTGTGGTGCTGCTGGCGGATGTGGCAACGCGACGGGTGGCGTGGGATCGGCTCGTCGATCGGGCGTCGCGTCGCGAGGCGGCGGAGGCGATGGCGCAGGCGGTGCGGGACCGCGGGCATGAGGCGGCGGGAACGCTCGCGGCGCTGAAGCGCAAGCCTGGAGGGCCGGCGTCAGTCCCGGCACGGTTGCTGGGCGACGAGGATGCGGACCGGGTTCGTCGTGAGGCGCTCCGGCGGCGTTCGGAAGCGATGCGTGCCGCGGCGAGGGCCGCGGAACAACCCTCGGCGGGTACGCCGGACCCCGCACGCGCGGACCTGCACGCGGCGAAGCGCCGGGCCAAGGAACGATTCGAGGAGAACGATGGCCGAACTCCATGACCTCCAGCCCACGTCGCGGTTCACGGACCGAGCGTCGGAGTACGCACGCCATCGTCCTGGGTATCCGAGCGGGCTGGTCGATGCGCTCGTCGCGGACGGGCCCAAGGTCGCGGTGGATATCGGGGCGGGCACGGGGATCTCGTCGAGGCTGCTGGCGGCTCGAGGGGTGCGGGTGATCGCGGTGGAGCCGAACGCCGCAATGCGGGAGGCGGCGGGGGCGTGCGAGGGTGTGGCATGGGTCGAGGCAACGGGGGAGCGCACAGGGTTGGAGTCTTCGAGCGTCGATCTCGTGTTGTGTGCGCAGTCATTTCATTGGCTGCGGTCGGAAGAGGCGCTGGCGGAGTTTGCGCGAGTCCTGCGCCCCGGGGGCGTGGTCGCGCTCGTGTGGAACGACCGGGACGACCAGGACGAGTTCACCCGAGAATATGGGCGCCTGCTGCGGGTCGCCTCGGGGGATCACCCGGCGATGAGGAGCGTGCCGCACCATGACTCGCTGAGGAGTTCGCGGCTGTTTGTGGGGTTCGAGACGCGGGTGTTCCCATGCTCGCAAGGGGTCACGCGTGAGGGGTTGCTGGGTAGGGCGCGGAGCGCCTCGTACTGTCCGCGGGAGGGCGAGGCGTGGGAGCAACTGCGCGCGGGGCTCTTGCGCGCGCACGCGGTCCATGCGGATGCGGAAGGTGTTGCGGCCCTGGTTTACGTGTCATCGCTGCACACGGCGCGACGGGTGTAGGGCGGGCGGGTTGGGAGGCGGAACGGAGGCCGGGGTGGGGGGAAGAAACAGGCCCATCAAAGAACAACCCCCGCCCGGGGCGACCGGACGGGGGCGAGTTGAAACAAGTTGAGATGGAACGGGTTACCAGCCGCCGCGACGGCCACCGCCGCCACCGCCACCGAACCCGCCGCGGCCACCGCCGCCGCCGCCACCACCACCACCACGGGACCCGCCGCCTTCCTGGCGGGGGCGTGCCTCGTTGACGATCAGGGCACGGCCGCCGAGTTGCTGGCCGTTCATCGCCTCGATGGCGGCTTTGCCCTCGGCCTCGTTGGCCATCTCGACAAACCCGAACCCACGCGAACGACCGGTCTCGCGGTCGATCACGACGGAGGCCCTCTGGACCTGCCCGTGTGGCTCGAACATTGCCCGCAACTCCGTCTCAGTCGTCGAGTACGGCAGGTTGCCCACGTAAATATTCGTCACAGTTCGATTCCTTCCCCGGGGCCTTGCTGAAATCATCCAACCGCTGCGAAGACCCCCCAGGGATCGATCTGCTTTGGTCCTACTGGCTCGTGCTCCGTACGCGCACGGATAACACAGCCGGAACAAGTATACCTATAGGTCCTTCCCGCGCCAACCCCGAGATTCACCATTTTTTTGCGCCCTGATGCACCACATTACCCCCCCTCAAGGGCGATGTACCCATACTGGAGGTTCCCATCGAGCCGATCGCGGACAGGCTGGACCGAGCCCGGATGCAGGCCCTGGGTGCATGGCTTTGCGGGGCTGTTCTCTGCGCCCTGACGATCCTGCACGCCCTGGACCAGGCTTCGCCCGAGAGCGGGGCCTTCGTCCTCGGGCTTCTGCTGGCGGCAGCGGTGCTGGTGTCGACGCTGATCGGAGGGAAGTTCCGTCCGGCATCGGTTGTCTTTGCGATCGGGTGGTGCGCGGGGATCGGGGTCTGGTTCCCGTTCTGGGAAGCCAGGTCGGGGATCATCCTCTCCCACTGGTGGCCATCGATGGGGCTCTCGGCGGAGCGGATGGATGACTTCGTCCTTCCGGCGGCGATCCTGTCGGCGGGAATGGTGACGGGTGTGGTGCTCTATCTGCCGACGCGATCGGCGCGGATCGTCGGGCAGGCGACGCTGCTGAGCCTGCTGCTGGCGGGCACGCCGCTGGTTCCTGCGCACGCTGACGTGGCGGTGGGGGTGGCGGGGTCGTTGTGGATCCTCGGGCTCTCCGGTGCGCTCTACGGGCGGGCGATCCATCGCGTGCTCGTTTCGGTCGGCGAGGTCTGCGAGGTGTGCAACTACGACCTCGACGGGCTCGACGGGCCGTCGTGCCCGCGCTGCGGGTCGGTGATCGAGGCGCGTCGGACGACGATCGTGCCCGGGACGCTCGTCCCGTCGCGGGTCAACGACGCGGCGTGAGCGGCTTCGCGTAGGGGGCGAGTTCCTGCGGCAGGGACCGGATCCCGCGGCGGGCGGCCTTGGCCACGGCGTACTCCAGCGAACGGGCCATGCGTCGTTTGACGCCCTCGCTCACGAGGATGCCTTCTTTCTCCATCGCTTCGATCGCGAACCGCCAGGCGTGGTACTCCTCCAGGCAGCGCGGGCGATAGCGACCGAAGCCGATCGCGTGGTGTCCGATCTCGTGCAGGAACACGGCGGCGGACATCGGCCCGCGGGGCTTGGGCGACTCGATCAGGCGGGCGATGGTCCCGTCGCGGTAGCGGACCTCCCACGCCATGCCGGACATCGACGACCTCCAGCGACGGACGCGCACGCCGTAGCGTGCGAGCATTTCCCGTGTGACGCGGTCGTAGAGATCGCGTTTGGGTGCCGCGCGCGGAGTGCGGCGGCTGGGGCCAGCGGCAGGAAGGGGCGCGGGGCGGGGCTTTCGGGGCTTGAGAAGATCCCAGAGCGTCAGCACGTCTCAATCCCCCTCAGGCGTTCGCCCGCTGTGACGCGCTGCCCGCGTGCGAACACTTCCCAAGGCAGGCCACGCTTGCCTGCGGCCTGGACCTCGAGGAGGCGGAGGCGTTCGCGGCCTGATTCGCCGCACGCCACACGCCCGGCGGCGGCATCGGTGAGTGTGCCCACGACGGCTTGATCGTGAATCCCGGGCTCGGGTTGCACGCGGAGGAGTTTGAGGGCCTCGCCTCGGAAGGCGACGGCGACGCCGGGCCAGGGCGTGAGCCCATGAACGCGTCGGCGGCACTCGTCGGCAGGGCGAGAGAGATCAACCCAGGCGTCGCTCTTGCCCAGTTTCGGAGCGAGCGTCGCGAGGGACTCGTCTTGCGGCGCAGGGACAAGCGTGCCCGCGCGGCGTTTCTCGAGCACGTCGAGGACCAGCGCGGGCCCGTCTGCGGCGAGGAGGTCGTGGAGTTCTCCGGCGGTCTGGGCGGGGTCGATCCGGCGCTCGGTCTGCCCGAGCACATCCCCCGCATCCATCCGATCGGCAAGCGTGATGACGGAGTTCCCGGTCGAGGAGTCGCCGGCAAGGATGGCGGCGTGGATGGGGGCGGCCCCTCTCCATCGGGGGAGACGCGAGGCGTGCAGGTTCGCCGCGAAGACGCCCTCGAGCAGGGCACGTCCGAGTTTCTGCCCGAAGGCGATGACGACCCAGGCGTCGGCGTCGAGCGACCGGAGCATCTGGGCCGAGGCGGGATCGTTGACTCGATCGGTGCGGAGGAGAGGGACGCGCGGCGCCTGGGCGAGGGCCCAGTCGGTCACGGGCGTGGGCGTGGGCTTGCCGCCGCGGCCGGCGGGTCGATCGGGCTGGGAGACCACGGCGAGGAGATCGTGGCGGCTGGCGAGGGCCTCGAGGGTCGGAAGGCCGAACGCGCCGCTGCCGAAGAAGACGAGGCGCATGGGTCAGCCGCGCTCGAGGGCCCGGACGGCAGCGCGGGTCTTGAGGCGGGACATCTGGGTGAAGCGATCGATGATGAGGACTCCGTCGAGGTGGTCCATCTCGTGCTGCCAGCACCTCGCCAGCAGACCGGTGGCGGTGGTCTCGAACTCTCGGCCCTGGAGGTCGGTGGCGCGGAGGATCGCGGACTCCGGGCGGAGGACATCGCCGCGGATTCCCGGGAGGCTGAGGCACCCTTCTTCGTAGGGTTCGGGCGCGCCGATGAGGGCTTGGAAGACGGGGTTGGCGTAGACGACGGGCCCGGGCGTGGCGGTGGCACGATTCTCGGACGCGCTGCGGCCATCGTGCTCGGGGACGTGGGCGACGAAGAGGCTCCAGGCGAGCCCGACCTGAGGCGCGGCGAGGCCGATGCCTTCGGCCTCGTACATCAGTTCGATCATGCGATGGGCGATGTCGGCGACGGCAGGGTCCCGCGGGTCGATCGTCGCGCTCCGGCGACGAAGCGCGGGATCCGGATAGCGGACAATGCGAAGCGACGACGGGTCCATCGGCCCATCGTAGACGGCGAGGGTCGGCGCGACGCGACCGCCCGGAACGGTTAGAATCCCGGCCCTGCAAGGACCCCCGCGAGAGGAACACGACCCGTGGCGATCTTCGGCAAGAAGAAGGACGAGACCAAGCCCGGCGAGGCGACTCCTGAACCCGCGGACAAGCCCGCCGCCGAGAAGACGACGGGCCTGCACATCGCGCCGGACAAGGCCAAGGTGTTCTTCGACCGAGCCCGGACGATCCACGAGTCGACGAACTACCCGTACGCGATCCAGCTCTGGCTGCGCGGGCTGCGACTGGATCCCGGGAACCTGGAGGCGCTGGAAGGGTTCTTCTTTTCGATCGCGTCGTTCCTGGGCTCGGGGGGGAAGAAACTCGAGCGAGAAGTGACGACCGCGGCGACGGAGGGGCGCGGCGAGTTGCCGGCGTTCCTGTCGGCGATCCTGGAATGGGGGCTCAAGCCGACCGACCCCTCGCTGGCGGTCCGCGCGACCGAGGCGGCGGCGAAACTCTCGAACCCGCCCTCGCCGGACATGGGCGAGACCACGCACTGGATCGGGGAGCGGGCGATGGGCGCGGTGGCGCGAGAGAAGAAGCCTCGGAAGGACCATTACGTCAGGCTGATGAAATCGCTGGGGAAGGTGGGGGCGTACGACCTGGCGGTGGAATCGGGCGAGCGTGCGGCTCAGTTGGACCCGTCGGACGGGGGCCTCGCGGTGGACGTGCGCAACATGGCCGCGCAGATGACGATGTCCCGCGGGGGGTTCGAGCAGTCCGGTCAGGCGGGCGGGTTCCGGGCGAACATCCGCGACGAGCAGAAGCAGCGGCAACTGGAGCGTGCCGACCGCGTGGTCAAAACCGAGGAGGACCTCGACGAACTCATCCGCGTCGCCGCGGAGGATCTCCGCGCCCGGCCCGACGACGTGCACGCGATCAACGTGTACGCGAAGCGGCTGATGGAGCGCGGGCGGCCCGAGGACGAGCAGGCGGCGTACGGCGTGCTGATCAAAGCGTATGAGAAATCCAAGCAGTTCCGCTTCCGTCAACTCGCGGGTGAGATCCGGCTGCGACGAGCCCGCAGGAGGCTGGGCGAGATCAAGTCGCGGGCGGAGGCGTCGCCCGACGAGGCCGCGCTGCGGGAGAAGTACGAGAGCGCGACGAAGGAGGTCGCGAAACTCGAGGCGGAGGAGCTCCGGCTGTGCGTCGAGAACTATCCGACGGACCTGGGGTTCAAGTACGAACTCGGCCGCCTGAGTTTCGAGCAGCGGGACTTCGAGCAGGCCATCGCGCTTCTGCAGGAGAGCCAGGGCGACGCGCGTCGACGGGTCCCTTCGCTCATCCTGCTGGGGCGCTCGTTCGAAGCGATCGGGTGGCTGGACGAGGCCATCGCGACGTTCCGACAGGCGATCGACGCGCACCGGATCCCCGACGACGACACCGGGATGGATCTCCGCTACGGGCTCATGACCGCGCTGCAGGGCAAGGCGGAGGAATCCCGCGATCTCGCCGCGGCGGAAGAAGCCGAGAAGATCGCCGCTTCCATCGCGATCCAGCAGATCAGTTTCCGAGACATCCGCCAGCGGCGGGATGCCCTGAAGAAGCTCCTCGCGGACCTTCGAGCCGTGCAGCGGTAACCCCTGGAGCCCCGCGATGCCGCGCGACGCCGTCGCGATCCTTCCCTCCCGGCTGGGCTCGACGCGGTTCCCCGGGAAGGTCCTTGCGGACGCGACCGGATGGCCGTTGATCCGACACGTTCACGACCGGGCATCGCGGGCGGGCTCGGTCGCCCGAGTGGTGGTGGCGGCGGACGACGAGCGGATCGTCGACGCGGTGCATGCGTTCGGGGGCGAGGTTGTCCTCACTTCCGCCGACCACCCGAATGGAACATCGCGGCTGGCGGAGGCAGCCGGGCGTCTGGGCCTTCCGATGGACGCGATCGTGGTCAACGTGCAGGGGGATGAGCCGGAGATCGACCCGGCGCACATCGATGCGTGCGTGGGGGCGCTCCGCGGGTCGGGGGCGGCGATGGCTTCGGTGGCGTGCGACCTGCCCGAGGGGTCGGACCACGCGGACCCCAACATCGTGAAGGTCGTGCTGTCGGGGGACTCGCGGGCGATGTATTTCTCCCGCGCGCCGATCCCGTACACGAGAGGGGGCGGTTCGCCCTCCAGGCCGCGGCGGCACCTTGGGTTGTACGCGTACCGCCGCGGGTTCCTTGAGGTGTACGCCGCGCTCCCCTCGACGCCCCTTGAGCGGACGGAGATGCTGGAGCAACTCCGCGCGCTGGAGCACGGGCACTCGATCGCGATGGCGGTGGTTTCCGGGTCGCCTCCGGCGGGGATAGACACCCCGGAGCAGTACGCCGATTTCGTTCGTCGCTGGAACGCGGCCCGGGGCTAGCCCCTACGATCCGCCCGATGTCGATCAACGTCCTTCTCATCGGCGGCGGGGGTCGCGAGCACGCGCTGGCGTGGAGGCTCTCGAAGTCGCCGGGGCTTGGGACGCTGTTCATCACGCATCCGCAGAACCCCGGGTTGTCGGCGCTGGGCACCCCGGTGGACGTTCCCGTGGATGCACGAAGCCTGTTCCGGGTGAAGAGGTTCTGCGAGAAGAACAACGTCTCGCTCGTGGTCATCGGGCCGGAGGATCCTCTGGCGGAGGGGTTTGCGGATCACCTCAGCGCCCCGGGGCGTGTGGTCTTCGGGCCCACGCGTGAGGGCGCGCGGCTGGAGTGGGACAAGGCGTGGGCGAAGCAACTCATGCGCGGGGCGTCGATCCCGACGGCGGAGGCCAAGGCGTTTACGATCGCGGAGTCGGCGAGGCTGTACCTCGAGACGCGCGTGCCCGAGGACCTGCTGCTGGGGCGGTTGTTCGTCGAGGCGAACTCGCAGCGCGACCCGGAACGCCGGAGGGCGTTCATCGCGAAGCGGATCGCGAGCGACAAGGCGCTCTCGCTGGCGTTCGCACAGGCCAGGGAAGACCTGCCGGTGGTCAAGGCGAGCGGGCTCGCCAAGGGCAAGGGCGTGGTGGTGCCCTCGTCGCTCGCCGAGGCGTTCGACGCGGTCGAGCGGATGATGGTGAGACGCGAGTTCGGCGAGGCGGGCTCGACGATCCTGATCGAGGAGCGTCTGGAGGGGCGAGAGGCCTCGGTTTTCGCGCTCGTCGACGGGCGGAACATCTATGTCCTCGAGACCGCGCAGGATCACAAGCGGCTTCGCGATGCCGACGAGGGGCCTAACACCGGGGGCATGGGGGCGTTCACGCCGTCGCCGATCATCGACGAGGCAACGATGGGCACGATCCAGCGTGAGATCCTGGTTCCCACGGTGGATGCGCTTCGACGCGAGGGGATCGACTATCGCGGGGTGATCTACGTCGGGCTCATGCTCACGCCCGCGGGCCCGAAGGTGCTCGAGTACAACGCTCGCTTCGGCGATCCGGAGTGCCAGGTGCTCTTGCCCAGGCTCGAAGGGGACCTGCTCGACATCCTGCACGCGACAGCGGAGCGCCGGCTCGATGAGGCGCACGTGGGTTGGTTGCCCGGTGCGTCGTGCGGGGTGGTGCTCGCGAGCGAGGGCTACCCGGACAAGCCGATCATCGGTCGGACCATCCACGGGCTCGAAGAGGCCGCCGAGGTTCCCGGCGTCACCATCTTCCACTCGGGAACGGAGAAGAAGGCTTCGGGTGAGATCGTGACGGCGGGGGGACGCGTGCTGTGCGTCACGGCGGTTGGCGCCACGCTCGACGAGGCCAGGGCCAGGTCGTATCGCGCGGCGGAACTCATCCGCTTCGAGGGCCGCCACTTCCGCACGGACATCGGGCGTCAGGGGGGTGAGGGAGGGGCACGCGGCACGATCGAACGGACCCACTCCAGGCCCTTCGCGCCGGCGCCGGGCGAGTAGAGGCGATAGACCCCGCCGAGTTTCGTGGTGAGCACCCAGCGGTCGGCGATGCCGCCCTCGCTGCCATCGCCCCTGCTGACGGCGAGCTCGAAGTCTTCGAGGGGCGAGCCCGCGGCATCGAACACCAGCACGCGGGCCATGGGCATGTAGGACGCGGGTCGCGCGAGCCGGATCGCCGCGGCGTCGGCCTCGCAGAGTTCGGAGAGGAGGTCGGCGACGGCGCGGGCCTGCTCGTCGTTCAACGGAACGGGTGGAGCATCCTCGGTACGCGCGGACCACCGGTCACGGGTGCGGATGAACGCGGGTCGGGCGTCCGCGCCGAGCGGTGTCGTGTCTTCCGCCGGCAGGAGCGAGAGCCCGGCGACATCGGCACGCGCGACGTGGAGCGTGCGCCGAGAGATGTATTCCGTCGGCGTGATGACGAGGCGCTCGAGGATGGACCGGCTGGTGACGACGAGGTGGCGCCCGCCTCGCTCGATCTCCGCGAACCGTCCATCCCCGAGGAGATCCGTGGCCGAACCAAGGCGGAGTCGAGAGGTCACGTCCTCGGACCTGATGCCGCCGTCGGTCTGGGTCCGCCGGGCGAGGACGACTTCGATGATCCCGGCGGGGGCGTCCAGGCCGGTCTGGCTGGCGGTGAGGTCGCCCTCCGGGATGAAGCGGGTGGAGTGGAGCGCCGCGAGGGTGGCGAGCAGGCGTTCGACCGCGGGCACCGAGGCGGGGACGCGGACAGGCTCGACGAGCGCCCACGCGGACCGGGTCCGGGTCAGTACGACACGGGTCTCGCCGGCGTCGAGCGTGATGCGTGAGACATCGGGCCCGAGCCCGGGGAAGAGCCTCGGGTCGCGCCACTCGCCCAGGCCGGCGCGGAAGATCGCGAGGAAGACCCCGTCTCCCACGACCATACGGGTCGGGCTGCTTCGTTGGACCGCCACCTTCACGGGCTTTCCCTGTTGGGTCCCGTCTCCCACAATCGTCGGGGTCGAGTCGTACTCGCGAACGCGCATGGTGGCTCGCCCGGCGAGGGTTGTCGCGGGCAGGTCGACGGCGATCTCCCGTCCGCCCTCGAGGACGAAGATGACCGTCCTGGCGGGCGTGAAGCCCGGATCGGGCTTCGTCGTGCTCTCCCCCTTGGCCTCGCGGACGAGTTCGAGCGCCGCTCGCAGACGCTCGGGATTGATCGCCCAGCCGGTCTCGGGGTCCTGGTAACGCCACTCGCCGTCGGGGGTGCGGAGGATGCGTTCGGGCACGGTATCGGGGGATGTGAGCCGGATCTCGCTCAGCCTGGCTGGATCGAACTCGATCACCGGGCCGAACGTCGAGTCGTCGGTCCCACCGCCGCGGAGGAGCAGGAGCGCGGCGACTCCCACGGCGAGCACGACCACCATCGCGGCGATGAAGACGCCCCTGGACACGCGCGAGAGTGTACCCTCCGACGCGGGATCGTTCGAAGGACCACCCATGCCCATCGTCGCCATCACCCCGGACCTGGCCCTGGCCGACGGGCGGCCACGCCTCCAGTGCGCTCGCGCATACGCGGCGTGCGTCGCAAGCGCTGGGGGGACGCCGGTGGTGCTCCATCCGGACCCGGCGTTGATCGGTGAGTATCTCCGCCTCTGCCATGCGTTCGTGCTCACCGGGGGCGACGACCCGATCATGGAGCCTCTTGGCGGCGTGACGCACCCGAGCGCAAGGACGCTGCACCCGGACCGCCAGCGTTTCGAACTCGCTCTCCTGGGCGCGCTCCACCACGAACACCACCCTGTGCTCGGGATCTGCCTGGGGATGCAGTTGATGGTGCTGGATGCGGGTGGCGGCCTGCACCAGCACCTTCCGGATGTGCTCGAGACGGCGGGCGATCATCTCTCACGAGATCACCCCGTGGTGTCGGAGTCCCCCCTGCTCCGATCGGGCATGGTGCAATCTCACCACCATCAGGGTGTAGGCGATGCGGGGTCGTTGCGAGTGGCCGCCCGGGCGCACGACGGCCTGATCGAGGCGGTCGTCGATCCCACGCGTCCGTTCTACGTGGGGGTGCAATGGCATCCGGAGCGCACGGAAGACCCCGCACTGGGCTCGGATCTGTTCGAGGCGCTCGTCCGTGCCGTCGGCTGAACCGGCCTATCGACCCTGCTTCTTGAGGTGTCCGTCGATCATCGCGGCGAGTTGCTCCTCGCCGTCGGGCGCGTGCCCGACGCGGCGCTCGAGGATCCTGCCGTCCTCGTCGATGACGACGAAGGTGGGGATGCCCCGCACGCCGTACGCCGTGGCGACGTCGTTGGCGTCGAGGAGCAGGAGGTAGGAGAGGTCGTGCTTGGCCATGTAGGCCGGGGCGTCGCCGGATTCCCAGCAGTTCACGCCGATGACGACGACGCCGCGGTCCTTGAACCTCGCATGGAGGCGCTGCATCCCGGGCATGGCCTCGCGGCAGGGCGGGCACCAGGTTGCCCAGAAGTCGAGCACGACGACCTTGCCGCGCATCGCGGCGAGGGTGTGCTCGTGACCGGCGGGGTCTCTCAGCGCCCACTCCGGAGCGAGGTCGCCGACCTTGGGGCTCGGCTGCTGCTCCGGTGCGCGCCGAGCCTGCCCGCCGCGTGGGGCGGCAATGTGCTCCACTTCCAGCCCCGGGACATCGGCGACCTGGAAGGTCCCCGTCGCCGGTGCGGGCCCGATGCGGGTGTCGACGAAGTCCAGCACGACGAGCCCGAGCAGTTCACCGTTGTAATAGGAAGCCTCGAGCCGACGGGGCAGGTGGTCGTCGATGCCGAAGGACCACCAGAGGTCGTACTCCTCGCGGAAGTTGGGGAGATTGGTGCAGTCGATGTGGACGACGTGGCAACGGACGCCGTTGACGATCGCCTCCCCGTGGGCCGTCGCCGGGATGAGTTCCGCGTTCTTCGCCAGTTGAGCCGAGATGCCCTTGGCCCACCAGTGGGCCCATCGTGCGGCGAGGCCGGCGTCGTCGAGCGCCCGCATCGCCGCGCCCGGTTCGGCGTCGAGCATCTTCGAGGCGGCCCGCCTGACCGAAACCCCACGAGCCCCGTCGTAGCCCACGAGCACTTCGTTCGATGCCTCGGGCGTCGTCGCCACTCCCGTCGCGTGGACGTAGAACCCGACGGGGTCCGCCTCCGGCGCGAGCGAGACGACGACTTCTCCCACGAAGCCGGGGGTCGTTGTCGAGACCGCCCCGACGCCCTGCACCCGCGCCGTGAATGCGTACGAAGGGGCCTCGCGCAGGGCCTTGTCGGCGTCGCGGAGGATCGCCAGAGCGTCTGGGCCTTGGGCGATCGCTGCGGAACATGAAAGGAGCAGAACGGCGGCAACTCGCATGGCATCACCTCCGGGCTTCCGGCCCATTCTCCAGACGATACAACCGACCCGGCCGCGGGATTCAGCGAGGTGTCCTCTCGGCGTCTCCCCGAACCGTGTCGCCGGGCACGATCACCTCCGAGTTGACCCCGCCGTTGCTCCCCCCGGCCCATGAGTCATCGGGCTCGTAGCCGAGGTCGATGAGGTCGGTCCCGGCGACACCCACGAATGCGAGGCGGTCTTCCAGGGTGAAGTGGTTGACCCAGTCGCCCGCTTCACCCTTGCGGAAGTGGCTGGTCGCGTCGGTCTCGCCGCGCTTTCGACCCTGAGAGAGGCGTTCAAAGGTGTTGGCCTCGACGCAGGCGCGCACAATCTCGAGCGAGTCGTTCACCCCGAGGAAGCGGAAGACGTCTGCGATCCGTTCCGGCTCGGCCAGGAGATCCTCGTAGCGGATCTCCATGCATCGGTCCTCGAACAGCCGCTTCGCCACGACGCGGCCGCGAACGCTCCTCGCCCAGAGGTTCGCGAAGAACCGGATCGTCTCCGGGCAGAAGAGGGACAGGTCGCCGGGCTCGCCGCGGAGTCGCTGCGCGGCGAGGGCGGTAAGGTGAGCCTGTGTCTCCGGCCTGAACTGGGAGTAATCGCCGTGCCGGAGCACGTGGAACGCGTAGGACACGGCGACGTCGCGGCCGTCGCGGATGATGTGGATGAGCCTCGACCCCGGGAACGCCGCGTGCAGCCTTTCGGGCTGGACGGCGTAGGAGACGGTGGTTTTGTCGCCGATGACCTGGGCGTCGGGTTTCACGCGTCGGGCTCGTTCTTCCATCACCGCCGAGACCATGGCCCTCTGCATGCGTTGCCGCATGGCCCTGAGCCCCGGCTCGCCCGTGGGGACCCAGCCCGCCTGGGCTTTGCACCACCGCTCGAACCCGGCTTCGTCGATCCATGATTCCGCGCTGAGGGGATCGCGGCCGAAGAAGATGCCCTCGCCCGTGATGAAGATCTCCGGGTGGGCGTTGAGCGTGTACGAGAGCCACACTGTGCCCGACTTGGGCGCGCCCGTGGCAAAGAAGTAGCGACTGTCTTCGGTTGCCACGCCGCGGTCCTCCCGCCTGGATGGTCCGGTCTTTTCCACGGGCGACAGCCCGCGCCAAAGGGCACGTTAGGCACTCCCGAACGCCCCGTCTTGTCCATTCGCCCAGGAACCCCTGCCCTTCAACAATCCCCCGGCGCGGGCGGGTAGCTCAGCGGCCAGAGCGCTCGCCTTACACGCGAGTGGTCCCGGGTTCGAATCCCGGCCCGCCCATTGGAGATCCTCGCCACCCGTGAACGCCCTCGACCTTGCCTACCTTGCCGTCGCGGGCGCCGCCATGCCTTGGTGGATCCGAAAGCGTCGCCACGGGTGGCGCGAGCGTTTCGGGCATGCCGAGATCCCGGCCTCACACGAACGCGCCATCCTCCTGCACGCGGTCTCCGTGGGCGAGGTCAACGCCCTGCGCGCCCTCGTCCCCAGGCTCGCCCAGGAAGCGCCGGTCGTCGTCTCCGTCGGCACGGACACGGGTATCGCCCGCGCCCGGGAACTCTTCTCCGGCACGGCCGCGATCGTGCGCTATCCGATCGACGCGTCGTGGATGGTCCGGCGTTTCCTCGATGCGGTGCGTCCCCGTCTCGTCGCACTCGTCGAACTCGAAGTCTGGCCCAACTTCATCGCCGAGTGCCAGCGCCGCGGGATCCCGGTCGGCGTCATCAACGGCCGGTTGAGCGAGCGCTCCTTCCGGGGGTATCGGCGAGCACGCGTGCTTCTGGGCCCGAGTTTCCGACGGCTCGCCTTCGCGGCGGTACAGGACGAGGCCTATGCCGCGCGTTTCCTTGCCATGGGCGTTCAGCCGGACCGCTGCGTGGTGACCGGGTCGATGAAGTGGGACGCGGTGAAGATCGAGGATGGAGCGCCTGGGGCGGAACGACTGGCAGCGGAACTGGGGATTGATCGCTCCCGTCCGCTCGTGGTCGCGGGGAGCACCGGCCCAGGCGAAGAGGCGCTCCTCCACGCCGCCTGCCCGGCGGACGTGCAACTGCTGTGCGCGCCCCGCAAGCCCGAGCGCTTCAATGAGGCCGCCGCGGGACTCCCCGGTTGTGTGCGCCGTTCGCATCAGCGTGCGGGGACCGGAGCGACGAGATTCCTGCTCGATACGATCGGCGAACTCCGCGGGGCATACGCCCTCGCGCAGGTCGTGGTCGTCGGGCGCTCGTTTGGGAATCTGTTCGGGTCCGATCCCGTCGAGCCGATCGCCCTGGGCAAGCCGACGATGATGGGCCCGGCCTCCAGCGACTTTGAAAGCATGGTGAGGCCGCTGGAAGCAGGCGGCGGGCTCATCCGGACGACCCGGGAGAGTCTCGGGGCGGATCTACGCGCCTTGCTGTCGGATGGGGCCCGTCGAGCAAGCATCGCGCAGGCCGGTCGGCGTGTGATTCTGGAGAGGCAGGGGGCGACGGAACGTCACGCGGCGCTGCTCCTGAGGGCGTGGGGAGAGGCGTGGCCCGGACCGGGGGCGGTCGGGACGGACGCCCCGCCCGGCGCAACCCTCGGATTGTGAGGAACCTAACCCCACTTGTAAAAACGGCGCGGAGGCGTCATGATACGGAACGGCTGGCCCCGACCCGGGGCCGGCGTCGGCGTGGCGAGGCGAGGGATCGCCGCGCCTGCCGAGGGCGTGCGGGCGATCCGCACGCCGAGTCCCCCAGGTCACCCGCGAATCGGGAGTGAGCCCATGGCGTTTGCCGGACCAGGAAGCAGCAAGGAACCGCGTCGCACCAGCCCCTTCGCGCTCGCCCACAGGGCCGGGCGTGCCCCGCTCTTTGAAGGGCTGGAGTCGCGGGTCTTCCTCTCGACCGCCGGCGTGCTCAACTGGGACGGCGTCCCGGTCGAGGCCAAGACGAACAGTTGGATCATCACGTTCGACGAGGCGCACGGCGCCGATGCCGCGCAGCAGGCCAGGATCGCAACGGCCGCGATGGGCGTCAACGCGCGCGACTTCCGCGTGATCGGGAGCGGCCGGTCGGTCGTGTTCGATCTCCCGTCGGCGTTCATCACGCCGGAGATGTCGCGCTGGGCCGCGAAGAACATCCCCGGGGTGCAGGGGGTGGATCCCAACGCGGTGTACAAGGTCGCGAGGGTTCCGAACGATCCGATGTTCAGCGACCAGTGGCAGTTGGAGAACACCGGGCAGTTCGTCTTCCCCAACGGGTTCGGAACGATCGACGCGGACGTGGACGCGGCGGCGGCGTGGGACATCGAGATCGGGACCCGATCCGTCATCATCGCGGTGATCGACACCGGCGTGGATCTTGACCACCCTGACCTGGCGGCGAACCTGTGGGTCAACCCTGGCGAGATCCCCGGGAACGGGATCGACGACGACGGGAACGGGTACATCGACGACGTCAACGGGTTCGACTTCGGCGACCTCGACTCGAACCCGGACGACGACTCGTTCTTCGCCGGGCACGGGACGGCCGTCGCCGGGACGATCGGCGCGGTCGGGAACAACGGGATCGGCGTCACGGGTGTGGCGTGGAACGTCTCGATCATGGCGATCAAGATCGCGGATCGGTTCGGGGCGCTCTCGCTCGATGCGATCGTCGCCTCGCACGATTACCTCACCACGCAGATCCTGCGCGGGGTCAACGTCGTCGCGAGCAACAACAGTTACGGCGCGTTCGCGCCCGCGTTCTACGAGGACCAGGTCGCCGGCTTCATCGCCGAGCGGGCCGCGATCCAGGAGTTCATCGACGCCGGGGGCATCTTCGTCGCCGCGGCGGGCAACAACGCCAACGACAACGACTCGAACTTCACCGCCTTCCCGGCTTCGTACGACATCCCGGGCATCATCTCCGTCGCCGCGACGGACAACAACGACGCCCTCGCCTCGTACAGCAACTACGGTGCGCAGACGGTCGACCTCGGCGCCAGCGCGGACAACCTCTGGACGACGCGGGTGGGCGGGGGCTATGCCTCGTTCAACGGAACCTCCGCGGCAAGCCCGATGGTCGCGGGCGCGGTCGCGCTGCTCAAGAGCAACCGCCCCAACTCCTCCGCGATCGAGGTCTACCAGGCCCTGCTCAACGGAGCCGATCCCGTCCCCTCCCTCCAGGGGCGAACCGTCAGCGGCGGCCGTCTCAACGTTGCCGAGTCCCTCAGGATCATCGGGCTCGACGGTCCGATCGTGACCCGGATCGATCCGGGGCCGGTCTCGAGCGCGCCCATCTCGCAGGCCGTCGTGACCTTCAACAAGCCCATCGACCCCGCGAACTTCAACTCCGTCCTTGGAGGGGGCGTGGGCAACGTGCTCTCCCTCGTCCGATCGGGCGGGGACAAGGTCTTCGGCAACGGCAACGACATCCAGGTCAACATCACCGCGCCCAATCTCGCGCTCGCCAACGGCAACCGTGACCTCGTCATCACCGCCCCGGCCCCGCTGGGCATCGATCTCTATCGCCTCACCCTCCTCGCCGGCGCTTTCCGAGATGCACAGGGCAACCTCCTCAACGGAAGCACGACTACCGGAACCAACGAGGTCTACACCTTCGACGTCGTCGGCATCTCCGGCGCGTTCGAGCCCAACGACTCCCGCGCTCAGGCCACCCCGGTCCCCTTCGTCGCCAGCGGCAAGGCCACATTCAACGGGATCACCCTCGGCGACGGCCTCCATGCCGCGCTCGACGTCGACCTCTACCGGATCGACATCCCCCGCGGCGGGCTCATCACCGCGACGATCGCGGCCCAGTCCCTCCCCAGCCCCTCCAACCTCGACTCCATGCTCCGCCTCTTCAACGCCTCCGGGCAGCAACTCGCCATCAACGATCAGTTCAACGGCAAGGACGCCTTCATCGATTTCTTCGTCACCACGGGCGGGTCGTACTACCTCGGCGTCTCCGGGTTCCCCAACTCCAACTACAACGTCAACGCCGGGGGCAGCGGGACCACGCAGTCCACCGGTGCGTACAACCTCTCCATCGAGGTCGCGCTCGTCGAGAACGACCGGATCAGTTTCGGCCCGTCGCCTTCCGCGCCCAAGGACATCCCCGCCCAGGGCGTCGTCACCGATTCCATCTTCATCCCCGACAACCGGCAGGTCCTCGACGTCAACGTCCACCTCGACATCGAGCACACCTTCGTCGGCGACCTCCGCGTCAGCCTCATCTCCCCGCGCGGGACCGAGGTCATCCTCTCCGACCGCCGCGGCAGTTCGGGCGACAACTTCATCGGCACCATCTTCGATGACGAGGCCCCGGTCGCCATCGCCAACGGCGCTCCCCCCTACACGGGCAGTTTCCGTCCCGACTCTCCCCTCTCCAACTTCGACGGCGAGTCCGCCCTCGGGAACTGGACCCTCCGCGTCGCCGACCTCACCGCCCTGAACTCCGGCCGCCTCCTCTCCTGGTCGCTCGACCTCGTCGTCGAGAACGACATCTTCGGCCCCTTCGAACTCAATGATTCGCTGGGCACCGCCCGCCCGCTCAACGTCTCCGGGTCCACCTCGATCAACGCCTTCCTCGGGGACGGCGGGTTCGGGCTCCTTGACGTTGACCTTTTCTCCTTCACCGCCACCGTCGGGTCCACCCTCTTCGCGTCCGTCAACTCGGGAGGGTCGCTCAACTCCGCCCTCCGCCTCTTCGACCCCCTCGGGAGCGAGATCAAACTCTCCAACCCCGACGGCGGGACCAACAGTTCCATCCAGGGGTACGTCTTTGCCGAGGGCGGCACCTACTTCCTCGGCGTCTCCGAGTCCGCCAACGTCGCCTACAACCCCGGCGTCGCGGCGAGCGGGTCGTCCTCCGCCACCACCGGGCCCTACAACCTCCAGGTCACTCTCGCCCAGGGTGTCAGCGATATCGCCAACGTGCTCGAAGGCTCCGATCTCCGCCTGGGCGTCAGTTCCAACGGCACCCTTGCCGCGTCGGATCCCGCCGGCACCGACGTCGGGATCGAGTTCCGCGGGATCGAGTTCCTCTTCAATCGCTCCAACCCTAACAGCGTCGCCAACAGTTTCTACGGCGCCGCGCTCGACGGCTATTCCTTCTCCAACCAGGGGCCCCAGCGGGCCAACGACCTCCCCGTCTCCGTCGTCGTCCAGAGCGATCCCGTCAATCGTCGCGTCCTCACCGAGGGCATCTATCGCGGCCTGAAGGTCGAGCGGGCCATCTCCTTCGGCCAGACGGATACCTTCGCGGTCTTCGATGTCACGCTGACCAACACCACCGCCGCCGCCATGCTCGGCGTCGCCTGGATGGAGGGCCTCAACCCCAATCCCGGGCTCAACCTCGATCCCCTCACGGCGATGACGGTCAACGACGTCGACGATACCCGCCCCATCGCCAGCGCCACGTTCTTCAACAACACCTTCGAGCAAGGGCTCACCCTCTCGCTCGCCGCCGTCCCCGCTTCGAGCGTCTCCGATCCGGGCTACAACGTCGTGGCCGGGTCGTTCATGCCCGTGACGACGACGATCCGCGACCCCTTCCAGATCCTCGACCTCCCCTTCGATCCCAACGGCGCCGCGGGCGATCTCGTCATGACCCTCGCGTTCGACGCGGGAACCCTCGCGGCCGGACAATCGACGACCATCCGATACTTCCTCATGCTGGGCAACACGTCCGACGATGTGCTCGGTTCGTCGGGGTTGTTCGACACCATGGCCGCGGGTCTTGGCGCCGGCCACCTCGCGCCGGAGCCCGGCGAACCCCTCTACGCCCCGCTCGAGGACGGTGCCTCCACCCTCGCCCCGCTCCTGCCCTATCGCCTCTATTACCCCGAGGGCTTTGCCAACGACCGGGCGAGCACCTTCCTCCCCATTGTCAATCCCCACTCGCTCCCCGCGCGCGTCGTCACCATCGTCCACTACGAGGACCCGACCACCGGCGCTCGCGATCAACTCATCGCCGATCAGGTCGTCCCCGCGAACACCCGTGGCGGCCTCACGCTTACGACGCCCGATCTCTATGCCTCCGACAACCTCCTCGTCCGCAAGGACACCCCCTACGCGATCGAGATCCGAAGCGATCTCCCAGTCGCCGCCACCTTCAGCCACTTCGATTACTCCGTCTCCCTCGGCGAGCGCCTCACCGCCCAGACCAGCACCAGGTGGACCTTCTCCTCCGTCACCGTCGGCCAGGGCGCCGAAGATTTCCTCGTCTTCTTCAACGCCGGCCAGAACGATGTCAAGGTCACGGCCACGTTCTTCCCCGTGGGCGGCGCGGCGGATACCACCGACCTTGTCACCACGGTTGCTCCGCAACGCCGCGGCGGGTTCAACCTCAACGCCGAGGCCGAGAGCGCGGGCCTCAACCCGGGCCGCTATGGCGTCATGATCGAGTCAACAGAGCCTCTCGTCGCCGCCCTCTCCAGTTACAGCGAATCGGGCGGCTACGGGTCGCTCGGTTCCATCGGGTTCGGCTCCACGTCCGGTTCCACGCCCGAGGGCCAGTTCGGGCTCAACGCCCCGACCGAGAAGGTCACCGTCCTCAACACCAACGTCACCGCCGCCGCCAAGGTCGAGTTCACGTTCGTCTTCGAGAGCGGCAGCGCCTATCGCTCCCTCCTCACCGTCCCGCCTCGAGCCCGCATCGATCTCGATGTCGCCTCCCTCAAGGGCTTCCCCGCAGGCGAGGCCTACGGTGTGTCGTATCTGTCCAATGTCCCCGTCGCGGTCGAACTGCCCACGTCCGCCTTCGGCGAGCGCGAGTCCAGCGCTCTCTCGCCCGAGGCCTATACCCTGTGGTTCTTCGCCGAGGGCTTCCGTCCCGCGGGCAACACCGGGCAGGTGACGGAATATCTCCGCATCCAGAACCCGTCGAGCCAGTTCCTCCTTGCGGAGGTCGTCCTCTCGTTCGATGACGGGGACAGCGAGATCTTCCGCACCCTCCTGACCCCGGGCGCCGTCACCTCCCTCGATCTCCACGCCTTCGTCACGGGCAACCGCCGCCTCGTGGATACGTTCTACGGGACCTCCGTCAAGGCCGCGAGCCCGATCGTCGCGTATATGGGTCGATCCGACAACTTCTTCAGCGGGTCATTCGGGACGCTCGGGATGCCGCTGGGGCTCTTCGAGCCGATCTCCGGCTGATCGCGCACGCCTCCTATGATTCCCGCTTCGAGGGCGTAGCTCAGTTGGTAGAGCATCGGCCTTTTAAGCCGCTGGTCCAGGGTTCGAGTCCCTGCGCCCTCATTGGTCAACCCGCGGAGGGGCGTTGCTGGTCTTTCATGCAGTCTGGACACGCGATGGTCTCGCCCTCTGGGCCGAGAGCGCGCGCCGTTTGACCCATCCCGAGGCGCCTCACGGAGTCCATCCCTTCGCCGCCGATGCCGACGAGATGCTCGGTGTCCTGTCCTCCGTCGGCCCGACCGAGCAGCTCCGCGCGGGCGAGTCCATCGCCCTCCGTCTCCCTCATCGCGGCGGCATCCCGCTTCCCAGCGCGCGTCTCTCGCACATCCTGGGCCGACCGGGCGACGAAGAGGGCGCCGAACTCGCCCAGACCCTCGTCGCCTCGCTCGTGATCGGGCTCAACCGTGTGGGCGACTGGCTGGGCGAGATCGAGGACGCCGCTCGCGACGTCCCGGGGGAGATCCTCACCACCGACGCTTCGGTCTCGTTCTTCGCTTCAGCGGATCGTCTGGCCCGCAGGCTCCTCGCCCAGCAGCGCTTCGTGCCCATGCTCTGCTCGGATGGGCAGGGGCGGCTCACGGCGGCGTGGAGCCCGTGGCTGGGTGACGAGCGGGCGAGCGCCATCGCCGCCGAACTCGTCCTCCGCATGCCCCCCTCGGCCCGGGCGGGGATCGACGAGTTCGCCCACGAGCCCTGGCCGATCCTCGACGATTTCCTCAGCCGTACCCTCGACGCCTCCTGCCGGCGTTCGCTCGCCGCGGAACACCTCGCCGAGGCGATCGAGGGCCGAGAAACGGCGTCGAGCCTCGAGGTCTCTTGGCTCTCGGGTCTCCTGGGGAGCGAGCCTGCCGTGCCGTCGCCCTCGTCGGCCAAGCCCGACCTTGTCCGACACGTCCGCCGGTGGATCGCGGCCCTGGACGACCGAGGGCTGAGCGCACGCTGGCGTCTGCTCTTCCGCCTCCGCGAGCCGGAACTCGCGCCCGACGCGGACGGCACATCGGCGCGATGGCCCCTCACCTTCCACCTCCAGTCGTCGGAGAACCACGCCCTGGTGCTCGACGCCGAGGACGTCTGGGCGATGTCCAGCGACTCCATCACCATCGACGGGGCGCGCATCGACGCACCCCACGAACTCCTTCTCTCGGAACTCGCCCGCGCGACACGCCTCCTCCCCGTCATCGAACGGTCGCTCGAGGACGACGCCCCGACCGGCATCGACCTTTCCACGACCCATGCCTACCAGTTTCTCCGTGAGCAGCGCTCGCTCCTGAGCGAGCAGGGGTTCGGCGTCGAGGTTCCCGAGTGGTGGGACTCGCCCACCGTCCGCCTCGGCGCCCGGCTTCGGATCTGGAGCCACTCCCAACCCACGCCCTCGCCCGGCCACGCCCCGAGCGTCACCGGAGAGTCCCGCCTGGGCCTCGAGAGCCTCGTCGGTTACACGTGGGAGATCGCCATCGGCGGCACGACGATCACCCTCGCCGAGTTCGAGCAGCTCGCGCGCAAGCGATCCCCCCTCCTCCGCATCAACGGCCGCTGGGTCGAGGTCCGCCCCGACGACGTTCGCGCCGCCATGAAGTTCATCGAGGCCCACCCGGGCGGATCCATGCGATTCGCCGACGCCATGAGGCTGGCCTATGCCGGTGACTCGGCAGAGCACGGCATCCCTGTCGTCGGGCTCGAGGCCGAAGGTTGGGTTCGAGCGTTGATCGAGCCCGAGGCCAGGTTCGAATCGCTCGAGGTTGTGGAAACTCCGCCCGGGTTCCAGGGCGTCCTGCGGCCCTACCAGGTCCGGGGGCTCTCGTGGCTCGTCCTGCTCGAGCGGCTGGGCTTCGGCGCCTGCCTCGCCGACGACATGGGCCTGGGCAAGACCGTGCAGGTCCTCGCGCTGCTGGAGCGAGAGCGCGAGCACCGCGCCGCATCGGGCGAGCCCGGGCTGCCGACGCTCCTGGTCGCGCCCATGTCCGTCGTTGGCAACTGGGTCCACGAGGCCCGCCGCTTCGCGCCCGAACTCAAGGTCATCATCCATCACGGGCTCGAACGTTCAACCGGCGACACGTTCGTCGATCGGGCGATGCGGGCCGACGCCGTCATCACGACCTACGCGCTCGCCCACCGGGACCGTGCGACCCTCGAGCGTGTCGCGTGGGGCCGGGTCGTCCTCGACGAGGCACAGTGCATCAAGAACCCCGTCGCCAAGCAGTCCCAGGCCGTGCGCTCTCTCGCCGCCCCGCGTCGCATCGCGCTCACCGGGACGCCGGTGGAGAATCGCCTGACCGAACTCTGGTCGATCGTCGACTTTCTCAACCCACGCTACCTCGGCTCGTCGTCGGGCTTCCGCTCCCGGTTCTGCGTGCCCATCGAGCGCTACCGCGACCAGGCCCGCGCCCGCCAACTGCGCGCGTTCGTCCAGCCCTTCGTCCTCCGCCGCCTCAAGACCGACGAGGGCGTTGCCGCCGACCTCCCCGACAAGGTCGAGACCCGCGAGTACTGCCACATGACCAGCGAGCAGGCCTCGCTCTACGAGTCCTGCGTCCAGCGCATGCTCACCGAGGTCGACCGCACCACCGGCATGGAGCGCCGGGGGCTCGTCCTCGCCGCCCTCATCCGCCTCAAGCAGATCTGCAACCACCCCTCCCAGTTCCTCAAGGATCACCCCGCCGACGCCCCGGCTCCCGCCGAGGCCTCACGCTCCGGCAAGTGCCTTCGCCTCGTCGAGATCCTGCGGGAGATCGTCGCCGGCAACGACCAGGCCCTCATCTTCACCCAGTTCCGGCAGATGGGCCTGCTCCTGGCTCCCATGCTTCGCCTCGCCCTCGATCGCGAGATCCTCTTCTTCCACGGCGGGACCACCCAGAAGCAACGTGAGGATCTCGTCTCACGCTTCCAGAAGAGCGAAGCCCAGGTCCTCATCGTCAGCCTCAAGGCCGGAGGCGTCGGGCTCAACCTCACCGCCGCGACCCACGTTGTCCACTTCGATCGCTGGTGGAACCCCGCCGTCGAGAACCAGGCCACCGACCGCACCCACCGCATCGGGCAGACCCGCAGTGTCCAGGTCCACAAGTTCGTCGTCAGCGGTACCCTCGAAGAACGCATCGACGAGATGATCGATCAGAAGACCGAACTCGCCGAGCAGATCGTCGGATCCGGCGAACGCTGGCTCACCGAACTCTCGACCGATCAACTCCGCGACCTCCTCCGCCTCAGGAGAGACGCCATCAGCGACGAGGACTGAATGACCACCGAAGACCCCCGGCGTACGAGCTACCGCCCGATCCCGAAGATCCCCACTCGCCCTCGGAAGGTCCGCGGCGGCGTCCGCCTGGTGGATGTCCCCATCGCCTCACCCGGCGCCTGGCTCGCACGACGATGGCTCGGCATCCTCTCCCCCCTGGTCGGCCCCGCGCGCCTCGCCGAAGGCCAGACCTACGCCGCGCAGGGCCAGACCCGCACCCTCGTCATCGAACCGGGGCGCGCCGTTGCATCCGTCCAGGGACGCGCCGATCGTCCCTACGACATCACCCTCACCTTTGCCGCCTTCACCCACGATCGCTGGGAGCGGGTCGTCGAGATCCTATCCGCCAACCCCGCGCACGCCGCCCGACTCTTCGCCGGCGAACTTCCCATGGCCGCCGAGGAACTCCTCGAGGCCAACGCCCTCGCCCTCCTCCCCCTCGCCGACGAGGTTCGATCGTCCTGCACCTGCTCCGACGATCAACCGGGATGCAAGCACGTCGCCTGCGTCTGGCTCCTCATCGGCGAACGCCTCGCGAAGGATCCCTTCCTCGTCTTCACGATCCGCGGCCTGCTCGAAGGCGACCTCATCGAGCGTCTTCGCGCTCGCCGCGCGATCTCCGCCGGCCTCCGCGCCTCGCCTCCCGTCTACGCCCAGCACGTCCCCGGTGCGTCGGATTTCCAGGCCCCGCCCCTCTCCCCCGTCGCCTTCTGGACCTCTCCTCCCCTCGACGACCTCGACATCCCCATCGAGCCCCCGGAGGTCTCCTCCCCGCTTCTCCGAAGGCTCGGCGCCAGCCCGTTCCCGGGTGGGTCGTTCCCCCTCATCGGTCTCCTCGCCACCTGCTACGAGATCGCCAGCCGCGACGCGCTCCGCGATCCCGCTTCCGGTTGACCGCCGCTGCACGCCCCCTACAGTTGACCGTTCGTCGGAGCCCGCCGTGACGAGCCCCCGAAGGGGCAAGGCGCGGCCTCGGGTCTTCCCATCGCGGCTGATGGAAGGTCCTGCTCCAAGCCCCTCCCCATGCGGGGGACGGGCGTCCTCGCCGCGGTTCCTGCCCGCGAGCCCTGTGTAGGGCCTCGCGTTTGCGGACCGCGTGGTTCGCAAACCCTCGATCGGGGCCTTCCCCGGTCGATCCAGGAGGCCCTCGGGCGGCAGGCTTGGCCGATGGTGTAATGGTAGCACAGCAGATTTTGGTTCTGTTTGTCCAGGTTCGAATCCTGGTCGGCCAGTTTCTGCGGCTTTGTTCCATCCCCGGCCCGCCCAGGCAGGTATGACGTCCACCCCGGACATCTCCGCCATCATCCTCGCTGCCGGAAAGGGCACGCGGATGAACTCCGACCTTCCCAAGGTCGTCCATCCTGTCGGTGGACGCCCCATGATCCGTGCCGTCGTCCAGGCTTGCCTTGCCGCGGGCTGTGCTCGTGTCGTCGTTGTCGTCGGGCATCTGAAGCACCTCGTCCGCGAGGCTCTTGCCGATCTCCCCTGCGAGTTTGTCGAGCAGCGAGAGCAACTCGGCACCGGCCACGCCGTCACCTTCGCCGCCCCCCTCTTCCGGCGCGAGGCCGCCGAGCAGGGCCACCGGGTTCTGGTGCTCTGCGGCGACGGCCCCCTCGTCCGCGAGCGCACGCTCCGCGGCTTGGTCGATCGCCATGCCTCCGCCGATGCCGCCGCCACACTCGCCACGGCCGTGGTCGAGGACCCTGCGGGCTATGGTCGCATCGTCCGCGACCGTGCCGGGCGGTTCGAGCGAATCGTCGAGCACAAGAACGCGAGCCAGGCCGAACGTGCGATCCGAGAGGTCAACCCCAGTTACTACTGCTTCGATGCGCAGGCGCTCTTCGCCGCCCTCCCTCGCCTCCCGCGGAATCCCCTCACCGGCGAGTACTACATCACCGATGTCCTGGCGCTCTTCCTCCAGGACGGCCGGCGCGTCGAGGTCGTCGAGGGCGTCCCCCCGGATGATGTCCTCTCGATCAATACGCCCGAGGACCTTGCCCGAGTCGATGCCATCTTCCGCGCTCGCCTCGCTCCGGCCGGCGCCGCGGCCGGAACGGGCGGGGTCGAGGGAAGGGGTGAAGTGGGGGGGCCGCGCCGATGAGCCGCAGCGACGCCAACGACCTCAAGATCTTCGCCGGGCGCAACGCCAAACTCCTTACCGAGCGCATCTGCCGCCACCTCCAGCTCCCCCTCGGCCAGGCGAGAACGCTCGTGTTCCCCGACGGCGAACTCATCGTGAAACTCGACGAGGATGTCCGGGGCCGGGACTGCTACATCGTTCTCTCCACGTGCCAGCCCGTGAACGACAACCTGATGGAACTGCTGGTCTTCATCGACTGCCTCCGTCGTGCCTCTGCCGATCGCGTCACCGTCGTCGCCCCGTATTTCGGCTACGCCCGCCAGGATCGCAAGGATGAGGGCCGCGTTCCCATCACCGCCAAACTCGTCGCGAACCTCATCACCGCGGCCCGGGCCGACCGCGTCCTTGCCCTCGACCTCCACGCCGCTCAGATCCAGGGCTTCTTCGACCTGCCCATGGACCACCTCTCGGCGACCCCGGTCTTCCTCGAGTATTTCGAGTCCATCCGCGATGAACTGGGCGACCTCTGCCTCGTCAGCCCGGACGTGGGCAACGTCAAGGTCGCCGAGGGCATGGCCAATCTGCTCGGCGGCCGCCTCGCGATCATCAACAAGCAGCGCCTCAGCGGGTCGGAGGTGACGACGGGGAACCTCATCGGCTCGGTCAAGGGCTCCACGGTCCTCATGTTCGATGACATGATCTCCACCGCCGGGACCGTCTGCGAGGCGGCCAGGCTCGTCATGGACCACGGCGCCCGCGGCGTCATCGCCGCCGCCACGCACCCCGTCCTCGTGGGGATGGCGATGCAGCGCCTCTCTGAAAGCCCCATCTCGAGCGTCATCGTGACCAACACCATCCCGCTTGGCGACCGAGCCGAGCCCATCCGTCCCAAACTCGTCGAACTCTGCGTCGGCCCGCTCCTGGGCGAGGCCATCCACAGGATCCATCACAACCAATCGGTGAGCGCCCTCTTCAAGAAAACCGCCGGCACGAAGCGTTGACCGGACCGCGCTCGGAAGGAACACGACCATGAAGAAGAAGACCCCCGTCCTGACCGCCAAGACCCGTGACCGCCTGGGTTCCCGCTACACCCGACGCATCCGCGAGAGCGGCGGGCTCCCCGCCGTCGTCTACGGGCACAAGCGCGACCCCGAGTCCATCGCCCTCGAGGCCGGCGACGCGATCGACCACATCTCCGCGGGCGAGAAGGTCTTTAACCTCCGCATCGAGGGCCGCACCGACGAGTTCGTTCTCCTCCGCGACATCCAGTTCGACTACCTCGGGTCCAACATCATCCATGCCGACTTCGCCCGAGTCGATCTCAACGAGCGCGTCCGCACCCGTGTCCCTATCCACCTCACCGGCGATGCCATCGGCCTCAAGTCCGTCGGCGCCGTCCTCCTCCATCCCTCCAACGAACTCGAGATCGAGTGCACCGTCGACCGCCTCCCCGACCACCTCACCGTCAACATCGCCGAACTCGAAGTCGGGCACTCGGTGACGGCGTCGCAGGTCCCCCTGCCCGATCCCTCGATCAGGCTCCTGACGGACCCGCACGCCGTCGTCGCGCGCATCGTCGTCCAACTCGAAGCCCCGGCCGAGGCCGAGGCCGCCGCCGTTGATGCCGCCGCCGCCGAGCCCGAGGTCATCGCCGAGAAGAAGAAGGAGGAGCGCGCCGAGGCCAAGCAGGACAAGGAGGGCGCCGCCAAGAAGGACGACGCCAAGAAGAAGTGAGCCACCCGTGAAAGTGATCGTCGGACTCGGCAATCCCGGCCCTCGCTACGACCGGACCCGGCACAACGCCGGGTTCATGGTCGTCGATCGCCTTGCCGCACGGCACGCGCCGTCGGAGACGCCGAAGTCGCGATTCAACGCCCTCACCATCGAGGCCCCGATCCGCGGGCAGCGTTGCATCCTCGTGAAGCCCATCACCTACATGAACCGCTCGGGGCCTTCCGCCGCAGATGCCGTCCGTTTCTTCAAGGCCGAGCCCCTCTCGGACCTCCTCGTCGTGGTCGACGACGTGGCGATCCCCTGCGGGTCGATCCGCTTGCGGCCTGGAGGGGGGGCCGGCGGGCACAACGGGCTGGCGGATATCCAGCGGGCGCTGGGGTCGGACCAGTACCCCCGCCTCCGCGTGGGGATCGACCGCTCGCCGCCCTTCATGGCGCAGGAGGATTACGTCCTCGGGAAGTTCACAGAAGAACAGTGGGCCCTCGTCGGGCCCTCGATCGAGGCCGCCGCCGACGCCGTCGAGACCTTCGTGATCGAAGGGCTCGCCCAGGCGATGAACCGTCACAACACCCGTGCGCGACCCGGCGCGCCCGAGGACGACCAGGATCTGCCGGGGCTCGATCCGGGGTGGTTGCCCCGGAAGGACTGACCAAGGATTCACCGTCCGCCCGGCCCGTGCCGGGCCACAGAAAGGCAGACCATGGACGCACGAACGTACGCCTACGAAGCCATGTTCATCATCAGCCAGGCCGTCGCGGCGGACCTCGCCGGGGCGCTCGAACACATCAACGAGCTCCTCGCCCGCGCCAACGCGGAGGTCCTCGCCATCAAGAAGTGGGACGAGCGACGCCTCGCCTTCGAGATCAAGGGCCAGAAGCGGGGGATGTACATCCTCACCTACTTCAAAGCGCCGGGACCGCGCATCCAGCACCTCGAGCGTGACTGCACCCTCTCCGAGAAGATCCTCCGTTTCATGATCCTCCGTGCCGACCACATCACCGAGGACGAGATGAGAGCCGCCGACGGCCGCGAGCAGCTCCATGTCGAGGCCAAGTTGCGGGCCGAGCAGGCCGTCCGTGAGCAGGAGTCCGCGGCCCGCCTGGTCGCGATGGGTGCGCCCGTCACTGCGGGTTCCGCCCCCGCCCCCGCCCCCGCCGCGGTCGAGCCCCAGCCCGACGCCCCGTCGTCCGACGAGTAACCCCTAACCAGGAGCGCAAGCATGGCACGCGGGTTCAACAAGGTCCTTCTGATGGGCAACCTGACCCGGGATGTGGAACTGAGGCACACCAGTTCCAATCAGGCCGTCGCCAACATCGGGCTCGCGGTCAACCGCTCGTGGCGCACGCCCGAGGGGGAGACACGCGAGGAGGTGACGTTCGTGGACTGCGAGGCCTGGGGCAAGACCGCGGAGACCCTCTCCAAGTTCCTCTCCAAGGGCCGACCGGTCTTCATCGAGGGGCGCCTGAAACTCGACACCTGGCAGGACAAGGAGGGCGGCGGCAACCGCTCCAAACTGAAGGTCGTCGTCGAGGACTTCCGCTTCATCGACGCCAAGGGCGAGGGTGGGGGCGGTGGAGGGGGGCGAGCCTCCGGCGGCGACCGCGGAGCCGCGCCCGCTCGGGGTTCCGGCTCGGGCGAGCCCGAGTACGCCAACCCTCCCGAGGATGACATCCCGTTCTGAGGCGGCCTAGACTCCGCCCCTGCTGGGGTCGGACGCGCGTCCGGCTCCTAACTTTCACCCCCGGGCGATTCGCCCGCGAAAGGACAGCGACATGCGACGCAACGTCAAGGTGCTCCTCACGGAGAACGTCGATAACCTCGGGATCGTCGGGGACGTGGTGAACGTCCGGACCGGCTACGCCCGCAACTTCCTCCTCCCCCGCCGCATGGCGACCAAGCCCTCGGACGAGGCGATCGCCGCGGTGGCGGCCCGGCGCGCGGAGGCCGAGCGGCAGATCGCGGAACTCCGCAAGCAGCGAGAGGGGATGACGACCAAGATGGAGGGCGTGGAGATCACGCTCCAGCGGTCGTGCAACGACCAGGGCGTGCTGTACGCGGCCGTGACGCAGCAGGACATCGCCGAGGCGCTCAAGACGCTGGGGTTCGATGTCAAGCCGCGAGAGGTGCGACTGGCGGAGGCGATCAAGACGATCGACTCGTACCAGGTGTCGCTGAAGTTCGACGCGGACCTGGTCTCGACGATCAAGGTCTGGGTCGTGGCCGACCGCAAACTCGAGCCGGCGGAGGAGAAGCCGGAGATCGAGATCGACGAGCACGGCGAGATGGTCCAACCGCGCAAGCCCCGCCGCGACCGAGGTGAGAAGGGTGGAGGCGAAGAGCCCGCGGGAGAGAGGTCGGGGAAGAAGTCCGGCAAGGGCAGGGGCGACTCGAAGCGCTGAGGCTGAGGGGGCGGGTTCCACGTGGAACGGTTGCGCGGGGCGGGTGGTTGCGCGCGCGGGCGTGACGGTGATGTTCCACGTGGAACCAACCGGCGCGGGCGCGCGGAAACCGGCCGGGCGGTCCGCGGCGCGCGCAGGAACGCGGAGGTGGGAGAGGGAGAGGCTTGACGCGTGGGTTCGATCGGCTCAGCGCAGGGCGTCGAGTTTGAAGGGGATGTCGTAGGTGAGCTGCTTGGTGCCGACGCGGAAGCCGTTGATCTCCGCACCCGCGCTGCACCTGAAGACGAGTTTGAGTTTCTGGTCCGGGCGGCTGCGGGTGGGGAGTTGCTTCTGGATCTCGGTGATGGAAGCGATGGGGACGGCGCGGGTGTAGCGGATCTCGACGTAAGTGCGGTCCTCGTAGATGAAGCCGACGGCCTGGTAGGTGGCGCCGTTGGTGGCGACGAGGAGCGGGGGCTGGTCGGGCTCGCCGTGCTCGAGGGAGGTGCCGATGAGGCTGGAGGGTGAATCGGGCCCGACATCGACCTGGACGAGGACGGTGCCGAGGTCGGTGGCGAAGCGATCGATGCGGAGGTTGGCGCCGAGGCCGCGGTGGGAGAGGTTCTTCTTTTCGAAGATCTGCTGGCCTTCGACGACGGAGTGGCCGCGTCGCTCGGCCTGGATCTTGAGGGCGCCCTCGGTGCCTTTCTGGATGGTGTAGCCGTACGCGGGCGTGATGGTGATGCCGTAGCGGGCGGCGATCTCCATGGCGGCGGAGCCCGCACCGGGCGGGGCATCCACTCCGATGGTTTCGGAATCAAGCCCCTCGGGGGGTGCGGCGGCCGGGTCCTTGATGACGCGGATGATCTCGTTGTGCTCGTCGAAGTCTCGCATGGCGGCGAACTTCACGGGCTCTGTGGTGGGGAGGTCTTTGCGGACGTTCTTGACATAGATGGCGATGGGGTGATAGCCACCGGGGATGGCGAACTCGAAGGCCATGAGGACGGAGGTCTCCGCCCCGACGGAGCAGGGATAGAACCCGCGCGAGGAGTTGAAGCGGAAGCGTGCGTAGTTGACGACGGTGTTGTCCGGGGAGTCGTTGCGCGCGCGGGTGACGGCGGCGAAGGGGTAGACGGGGAGGGTGTTGCCGTCCGCATCGGCGACGAGGAGACGGATCTGGGAGTTGCCGATGACGACCTGGGCGAGTTTGCGTTCCTTAGCGCCCGGGCGGAAGGAGAGGACGATTCCCTTGACGTGGCCCGGTGGGATGTCGTTGCCGTCGAGATCAACGACCTTCTGGGCCTGGTCCCACTTGTCGTGGACAAGGGGGCCCGCGATGGGTTGCGGGCGAGCGGGGTCGCCGATGACGTAGTGGCCAACGACATCGACATCCTTGACGCCGATGGCGTTCCTGGCCCTTCCCTCTTCGAGGGAGAGGCGGTTGGAGGGCCCGACATCGGCGAAGCCCGGGTACCAGTAGGCGAGGGGTTCGGAGGGCCTGAGGGAGGTGAGGCTCATGTGCTCGTAGAGGCCGGCGGTGATGGAGTCGAAGGGGATCATCATGCGTCGCTCGGTGCCACGGACGACGGACCCGACGCCGTTGCCGGTTCGGAAGGTGATGCGCTGGTAGCCGAAGCCTGAGGCGTTGCCGCGGAGGAGCCCGAGGCCGAGGACGACGAAGCCTGCGGTGATGACGCCGGCGACGAGCCCACAGACGCCGCCGCCGACGTAATCGACAGTGGGATTGACCCTGGCGTTGGCGCCGAGGACGCTATCGACGCCGAGGCGCAGGAGGGCGGTGGAGAGGGCGAAGGGGAGGATGAGGGCGAGGGCCCAGGCGGCATCGCCGAGGAAGAGGAAGAGGCCGCGGTTGGGCGTGGCGTTGAGGAGGACGTGGGCGAGGGGCTCCCAGACGGCGAAGGCGATGGCGCCGCCGATGATGACGCAGACCATGTTGATCATGGAGGAGAAGAAGCCCCTGTTGACCCAGATGTAGGTGATGAGGGCGACGATGAGGAGGGCGACCCCAAGCATGAGGTTCATGGTCGGATGCTCCGTGGATCAGGCGCCGGGCGCGGCGGGTGTGGGGGAGGCGGGGGCTGTGGCGGGCGAGGCGGCCGGCTTCTTTTCCGGCTCTGCGGTGACTCGCATGACTTCCTCGACGCTGGTGACGCCCTCGACGGCGCGGCGGAGGGCGGCCTGCTGGAGGGTGGGGAGTTGGCGTTTGCGGAGTTCGGCGCGGAAGGCATTCATGTTTCCGCCGGCGAGTGCGGCACGAGCGGCATCATCGATGGAGTAGACCTCGAAGACGCCCTCCTGCCCGATGTAGCCGATGCCGCGGCAGACGGGGCAGACCTCGGGCTTGTTCTTGATGAGGACCTGGCCGCCCTTCTTGAAGAGTTGCTTGACCTTGTCGGCGGGGAGGCCGAGTTTCTTGAGCATGTCGGGGGAGGGGGTGTAGGCGACACGGCAGTTGATGCAGAGTTTCCGCATGAGGCGTTCGGCGATGACGCCGTGGAGCACGCGAGCGGCGGCGGAGTTATCGCCGACGGCCTTGGCCCAGATCTGGACGGCGAGGAGGGCGGAATCGGCGAGGAGGCAGGTGTAGACGCGGGTGCGGTCGATCTCGAGGCGAGAGAGTTCCTTGGCGGTGTTGGCGTCGGGGAGTTCCGAGACGGCGACGACATCGGGATCGCGGCGGAGGATGGACCGGACGAGGGTGGAATACTCCGCGCCCTCCTGGTCGCGTGTGTAGAGGTTCTGCCGGACGCCCTCGATGGCGTCCTGGATCTCGGACTCGACGGTCTGGACGTTCTGGGTGTAGGCGTCGTGCTGCTTGAGGAGGGTGTACATGAGGGTGGTGCGGCCCTGATCGGGCGGGGAGGCGAGGAGGACGAGGCCCTTGGCATCGGCGATGATGGTTTTGACCTCGTCGGCCTGCTGATCGAGGAAGCCGAGGTCGGCGAACTTGCGTCGCACGGATTCCTTGGGGTCGAAGAGGAGGGTGAGCATCATGCCGCCCTGGACGCCGCTGGTGGTGAGGCGGACATCGGCCTTCTTGGCCTCGCGTTCGACCTTGAAATCGGCGACGAGGCGACGTCGGCGGTCGGCGATATCGAGCGAGGCGGCCTGCTTCCAGACATCGATGATCTTGATCGCGTCGGGGCCCGGGATGGACTCGCCGGGCTGGCGGACGCCGTCGATGAGGTAAGCGACGGCGTAGGACGCGTCCTTGCCTGAGGGACGGATCTCGACCTGGGAGGCGCGGAACTCACGAGCGCGGAGATAGAGGGACTCGGCGGCGAGGCGGATGGCGAAGTCCGGAGATTCCTTGTCGGGGACGGGCAGGATGCCCTTGTCGGGACGATGGAGGATGAGTTCGGCCTTGCCTTGTTTTTTGTCCTCGGCTTTTTTGGCGCGGGCTTCGAGGAACTCGCGCATGTCGAGGCGGATGCGGAACTGTTCGGGGACGCGGTCGTCGCGGTTGGCGACGATGGCGTAGGCGCCGAGGTCGGCGGCGAGGAGGAGGATCATGGCGAAGAGGCCGACGAAGAAGCCCCAGGCCTCCGGGATGGGCATGAGGAAGACGAGGGCGAGGGCGACGACGCCGACGATGAGGTGGGCGAGGTTCCAGTTTTCCCTGGCGAGGTGGAAGCGTCCGGCGTGCTTGTCGTAGACGCGTGTGACGACCCAGGCCCAGGCGATGAAGGGGATGAGGACGAGGAGGGCCTTCCACCAGGCCATGAGGATGAGGGCCTCACCGAGCAGGAGCGGCAACGGGTCGAGGGAGAGCGGAGGGGTGTGCATGCCGACGGTTGCTCCTGGGCGGGGACGTGTCCCGACGCGATTCTACGTCGAGGGTTCGAGGGTGGATCAGCCGAGTTTCTTGAGCCTCATCTGGAGTTCGTCGGCGTTGGGGCTGGCTTCGAGGGCGACGCGCATGTGGATGAACTCCTGCTCGACGAGCTCGACGAGGGACTGGTTGAAGTCCTTCATGCCGGACTGCATGGCCTCGACGGAGTTGAGGTAGGGGCGGAGTTCGCCCTCGCGGCCTTCGAGGATGTGCTTCTGGACGATGGGGTTGTTGATGAGGACCTCGATGGCGGGGATTCGGTGGATCTTCTCGTGGAGGGTGGGGAGGAGTTTCTGGTAGACGAAGGCGCGCATCTGGTAGGCGAGCATCTTGCGGACCTGCTCGCGTTCCTCGGGATCGAAGAGGCCGTAGATGCGGCTGAAGGTCTGGGTGGTGGAGGAGGCGTGGATGGTTCCGTAGACGAGGTGGCCGGTCTCTGCGGCGTTGAGGGCGGCCTCGAAGGTTTCCTTGTCGCGCATCTCGCCGACGAGGACGACGTCGGGGTTTTCACGGACGAGGGCGCGGAGGGCGATCTTGAAGTCGAGGACGTCGATGCCGATCTCGCGCTGGTTGATGGTGGCTTTTTTGTCCTGGAGGAGGTACTCGATGGGGTCCTCGATGGTGACGATGTGGACGGGCTTTCGCTCGTTGACGTAGTCGAGCATGGCGGCGATGGTGGTCGTCTTGCCCGAGCCGGTGACGCCGGAGAGGAGGACGATCCCCTGGGGCTGCATGGCGATGTGGCCCATGACGTCGGGGAGGTAGAGTTCCTCGAAGCGGCGGATGTTGGAAGAGATTCGTCGGGCGGCGACGGCGAGGCGTCCGCGGGCCTGGAAGAGGTTGACGCGGAAGCGAGTGGTCTCGTCGTAGTCGTAGGCGAAGTCGGCCGAGCCGAGGTGGTGGAGATCCTTCCACTGGTCCTCGTTGAGGATGTGCTTGGCGATCTCGAGGAACTCGTCGGCGGAGACGGGGGGGGTATCCAGGGGCTTGAGGGCGCCTCGGATTCGGAGTTTGGGAGGCTGGCCGGACTTGATGATGAGGTCGGAGGCCTCGAGTTTGATACAGGCCTGGAGGAACTTGCCGAAGCGTGTCGCGTGGGGATCGTGCTTGGCGTCGGGATCGAGGGAGACGTGACCCTCTGGCTGAGGCTCGGATGTCTTGACCACGGGGGGCTCCACGGGAGGAGACGACGGCTGCGGCCGCACCAGGCCGATACGAACGGACGTTTCCTGCGCCATTTCTAGCATACCCTCCGGGGCTTCGCAACGCGCGCGCAAACCAAGCGTGCGGGTGGAGCCCCCCTCTCGTTCGCGGGGTTCGGGAGGGCGGTTCCGCCCGGGATGAAACGGGCCGGGGTCGTCAGCGGGGGGCGAGGAACCAGGCGATGTAGGCGTGCTCGTCGGCGGAGACGCGGACGGGGACGTAGACGGTGCGGGTCTCGCTGTAGGTGCCGGTGCGCCGGTCGGCATCGGCCTGTCCGGGGTCGGACCATGTGCCGTGGCGGATCTCCGTGACGGGTTCGGAGCGGACGGCATCGATCTTGCCGACGTAGGCGCTCGACCAGATGACGAGGGAGGCGCCGAGGTCTCGGGCGTCGGCCTCGAGGGAGCGGGCTTCGTGGATGGAGGTCGAGCGGAAGGAGGCTCGGCCGAGGATGCGGTAGGAGGCAGGATCGGCGGAGACCTGGAGGCCGCGAAGGAGTTCGGCGTGGTCGTGGTCCTTCTGGGCACGAGTCCACTCGTCGGGGTGGAGGTCGGAGGCGGCACGGCGTGCGGCGCGTTCGTCCTCGGCGCGGAGGAGGCGTGACCACTCGATGCGGCGCAGGGTGGGGGCGAGGTCGGGGGAGGAGGCGAGGAGAGAGCGATCACCCTCGAAGTTGCGGATCCATGGGGATCCGGCGCAGCCGGCGAGGGCGAGGGCGAAGGCGAGGAGCAGGAGAGTGCGTGTCATGGAAAAGAACAAGGGGCCTGTGAGGGCCCCTTGGACGAATGGCGCAGGATCAGTTGGAAGCCGGGGTGAGCTCTTCGAGGGTGGGGGCACCCTCGGGGTTGAGTTCGGGCTCGGGCTCGGGCCGGGTGCCGAGGAACTTGGCTTCGAGTTGGATGCGGATCTTGTCCATGGCCTTGTTCTGGATCTGGCGGACGCGTTCCTTGGTGACGCCGATGATCTGCCCGACCTGTTCGAGGGTCATGGGCTTCTCGTTGTCGCCGGATTCGAGCCCGAAGCGGTGCTCGATGACGGTGCGTTCGACGTCGGTGAGATCCGCGCGGTTCTCGAGGACGATGCGCTTCACTTCCTCGGCGGCGTCCTTTTCGAAATCGGCGCGTTTGACCTCGAGAAAGTTGGAGCGTTCGAGTTTGGGGTCGAAATCCGTGGGGAAGCGCTGGCGATACTTGGAGAGCTTCATGCCCTGGCGGCTGAAAGCCTTGAGGATGGCGCGGCAGGCGTAGGTGGAGAACTTGTACCCTCGGCCGGCGTCGAACTTGTCGACGGCGCGGAGGAGGGCCATGTTGCCCTCGGAGACGAGGTCGGCGAAATCGACCTCGCTCATGCGGGTGCGCTTGGCCATGGCAAGGACGAGGGCGAGGTTGGTCTCGGCGATCTGCTCGCGGATGCGCTCGGAGCGCCGGAACCAGTCGAGGATCTCCTGGGCCTGCTCGGGGGTGGGCTGGCGGGTCTCGCTGGAGGCAACCGACTTCTGGAGTTCACGGACGCGATAGCGCGCGTAGTTGAACTGGTGGAAGAGGACCTTTTCCTCGGCGCCGGTGAGGATGACCTGCTGGGCGCTCTTGACGGTGCGCGTGCGAGAACTGGACGAGAGGTCGTCCATGACGGGGTGGTACCACGTGGTGTCGGGCTTGGCGATGTCCGGCGCATCGTCGTAGATCTTCCGCTCGGCGGCGGGCTCGTAGAAGGCGGGAGAATCGATGAAGTCCTGCTCGTAGGCGAGGACCTGGTTGAGGAGTTTCTCGTCCTCCTTGCTGAGGGTCCTGCGGACTCGCGTGGCCTCGCCGCGCGCAGCCCCTGCGGCGGTGACGCCGACACGGTGGCGCCGCCTGACCTGCTCGAGCGGGCTTGGAGACCTTCGGTTGACCTGGCTCATCCTGCGATCCTTGCTGCGTCCTGGACGCCTGGCGTGCTTGCCTTGGCTCCTCCGTGTTCGTTCGGGTGATTGCGGCCCCGTGGATGCGTCCCGAAGGCTCCAGGCCCTCGGGCTTGTACGGAAAAGCCCGGGTGCCCCGGGCGATGTCGTTGTGGACGATGTTCGATTCGTTCGGTTCCCGTACATTCACCTTCTGTGAGCGCCCGACGCGCCCCGCAATCCGTCACCGGTGATACGTGCAACGGGGCGGTTTGTTTCGCGACTTTTCTAGAGCGAGTCTAATCTGATTCGATCAAACCCCATACGAGAAATCGGATTGACCCTGGGCCGACCGAAGGCTAGGGTTGATGGTTATCGGTTCCGGTCACTGCGAATCAGGGGGACAGGATACCCGTTTCCGCACGGTTTGCAAGCGCAACCGCAGCGGATTCTGTTCGTCATTTGATAGGAGTCCGAGATGCCCTTTACGCTTCCCTCGCTGCCCTATGTCTGTGAGGCCCTTGAGCCTCATTTCGATGCGGCGACGATGAGGATCCACCACGGGAAGCACCACCAGGCCTATGTGGACAACGCGAACAAGGCGCTTGAAGGGACGAAATGGGCTTCGGCGACGGACCCGGCGGTTGTCGTCAAGGCCCTCGCGGAGATTCCTGAGGACAAGCGCGGGGTGGTGAGGAACAACGCCGGCGGGCACCTGAATCACTCGATGTTCTGGCTGCTGCTCGCGCAGCCCGGGCAGGGTGGCGGCGGGAACCCGACGGGTCCGTTGGCGTCGGCGATCGAGAAGAAGTGGGGCTCGCTGGACGCGTTCAAGGCGGAGTTCGCCAAGGCGGCGCTGGGACGGTTCGGCTCCGGATGGGCGTGGCTCTGCGTGAAGGACGGGGCCCTGGCGATCTGCTCCACGGCGAACCAGGATTCGCCGCTGATGGGCGAGGCTCTCGCTGGGTGCGGGGGTTCGCCGGTGCTCGGGCTGGACGTGTGGGAGCACGCGTACTACCTGAAGTACCAGAATCGGCGAGCTGACTACGTCGCGGCGTTCTGGAACGTGGTGAACTGGGAGCAGGCGTCGAAGAACTTCGCGGCGGGCGGGGGGCGGTAGCGGTCGATCGGCGGAGCGGTGGGCGAAGAACCGCGGCGGCGGGGGGCCCGTAGGGGTTGTCGTGCGCATCCCGGTGAAGAAGATCTACCGCGCGTTCCCCGAACTCGACGGGTTCAGCGATGAGGCGTGCGAGCGATTTGTCAAACGAGCGCTCCATGGCGGGCGGGTGCTGCAACTCGGGTTCTCGATTGCGGCGGGCGTGGGCATCGGGCTGCTGCTGTGGCCCTTGCTCATCGTTGTGTGCCAGACGCTGATGTCGTCGGCGGGGGAGGGGATCGTGAGCCGTGGCGTGCAGGTCGTGGGTCTGACGGGGAGCGTGTGGATGCCAGCGGTGGGCGGACTGGCGGCCCGGGACGTGGTGATGCGTCGGTGGTTGTCGAGGTGGATCGTTGAGTCACGATGCCCGGGGTGCGAGTATCCGCTGGAGGGGTTGCCGATCGAGGCGGGGCGGGTGAAGTGCCCGGAGTGCGGGGAGGAGACGGGGAGGGAGGAAAAGGGGAGAAGCGGGGGAGTTTGACACGGGGGGTTGGGGCTCTATCCTTACCGGCTCGTCGCGGAGGCGCGAACGAGGCAACATCGAGGGAAGGATCCTGACGATCGCGTCGAGCGGTTCGGCGTGTCGGGAGGGTTGGTGTCGCTCCGAGGGTCGTCTTGTCGAAGGACGGTGGCATGACCGGCGGGAAGATTCGAATTCGGATGGAGGCGTACGACCACCTTGCGCTGGACACTTCAGCGAAGGAGATCGTGGAGCACGCGAAACGGACGAACGCGAAGGTTGCGGGGCCGATCCCTCTGCCGACGCGAGTCGAGAAGTACACGGTGCTTCGCTCGCCGTTCATTGACAAGAAGAGCCGGGAGCAGTTCGAGATCCGGACGCACAAACGGATCATCGACATCATCGAGCCGAACGCGCGCACGGTGGAGGCGCTGAATCGGCTGGTGGTTCCGGCGGGAGTGTTCATCAAGATCAAGGCATGAGCGGGAAGGGCCCGGCGATCGACGCTGGGCCCCGCGTGTTTGAGGGACGGAGCGGAAGGGAACCGGCGAAGGGCCGGAGAAACTGAGACGGGGACACGATGGGACTCTCCTTGCTGGCGAAGAAGATCGGGATGACGCGGGTGTTCCAGGACACGCTGAGCGTTCCGGTGACGGTGCTGCAGGTCGGCCCGTGCGTGGTGACGCAGGTGAAGACGCCGGAGAAAGACCGGTACTCGGCGGTGCAGATCGGGTTCGAGGAGGTGAAGGCACGGAACTCGACGATCCCGGAGATCGCGCACGATGCGAAGGCCGGCACGACGCCCAAGCGGCACCACCGTGAGTTCCGAGTGGGAGAGAAGGAACTCTCGAACTTCAGCGTCGGGCAGGTCCTCGGCGCGAAGGATCTCGAGGGCCAGATGTTCGTGGATGTGACGGGGACGACGAAGGGGAAGGGGTTCGCGGGGTCGATGAAGCGTCACGGGTTCAAGGGGATGTTCGCGTCGCACGGGACGGAGCGGAAGCATCGCTCGCCCGGGTCGATCGGCGGGCACTGCTCGAACCGCGGGTTCGGCGGCGGGCTGAAGAAGGGCAAGCGGATGCCTGGGCACATGGGGGATGAGCGGTGCACGGTTCGCAGCCTGGAAGTGGTGCGTGTGGATGCGGAACGGAACCTGGTGCTCGTGAAGGGCCCGGTGCCCGGCGCGAACAGCGGGGTGGTGCTGGTGAGGCCGGCGACGCGGCTGTATCGATCGAAGGCGAAGAAGGTGGCTTCCGCGGGGAAGTGAGCCAATGATTGCGTCCCCCCTTCCGGCGGTCAGACTGGGAGGCGGGCAGGAACGAAGCCCGGGGCATCGGGCGTACGAGCCCCGGGAGTCCGGAAGGGCGGAAGCAACCGCCGGACGACGACAAGCAAGAACGAACCACGGCGAGACCGAGTCGTGGGGAAGGGCATGCCGAGTCGATTCCGAGCCGCCCAGGCGGGTCCCGAAGGCGGGACGAAATAGAGGCGAGCCGGATAGGCGGGGAACGAGTGTTCTCCAAGGCGTGAGACGAGGTGAGGAATGAAGGTCCCCGTCTACAACATGGAAGGCGCCGAGGTCGGCTCGATGACGGTCGACGAGGCGGCGCTGGGGGGCGAGATCAACGCCCCGCTGCTGAAGCAGGCATACGTTCGATATCACGCGAACCAGCGTCAGGGTTCGGCGCGCACGAAGCGACGCGGGGAGATCGAGGGGTCCTCGCGGAAGATCTACAAGCAGAAGGGGACGGGGCGCGCGCGGCACGGGGACAAGAACGTCCCGCAGTTCCGCGGGGGCGGGCACGCGCACTCGAAGAAGCGGACGCGTGAGGACTATCACCTCGACATGCCCAAGAAGATGAGGCGGAAGGCGAACCGGAACGCGCTGCTGGCGAAACTGGTCGACGGCGAGGTGCGAGTGATCGAGGCGTTGTCGATGGCCGAGCCGAAGACGAAGGCGTTCGAGGCGTTCCTCTCGGCGGTGAAGATCGATCGCTCGGCGCTGGTGGCGTTGTCGCCGGATCCGTCGCGGAGCCAGGCGGTGAGGCTGTCGGCGCGGAACGTGGAGAGCGTGACGCTGTGCCGGGCAGACCAGCTGACGTGCTTCGAGATGCTGAACCACCGGTACCTGGTGATCGGGAAGGCGGAGCTGGAGGCGTGGCTGTCGGGGGCGTGGTCGCAGACGGGCAAGGACGCGAAGGTGAGCCCGATGGGCGCGAGGAAGGAGTAAGGGGCGATGGATCCGATCTACATCATCCGGCGTCCGCTGCTGACGGAGAAGTCGACGTTCGCGATGAACGAGCGTGGGCAGTACACGTTCGAGGTCGACCGGACGGCGAGGAAGGACGAGATCAAGCGTGCGGTGGAGACGTTGTACGGGGTGAAGGTCGTGGGGATCACGACGCAGGTCCGCAAGGGGCTGACGCGTCGGACCCGGTACGGGTATGCGACGGGCGGGGACACGAAGAAGGCGACGGTGCGGCTGAAGGAAGGACAGACGATCGACCTCCTGTAACAGGGAAGGAAGGGATCCGAGATGGGCATCAGGGTGTACAAGCCGACGAGCGCCGGACGACGCCGGGCCTCCGTGAACACGCACGAGGAGGTGACCAAGCACGCGCCGGAGAAGTCGCTGCTGGCGCCGCTGTCGAAGACCGGGGGTCGGAACCACAGCGGGAAGATCACGTCGCGCGGGATCAGCGGCGGGGCAAAGCGGATGTACCGGATGATCGACTTCAAGCGGAAGGACCGCGACGGGGTCGAGGGGAAGGTTGTGGGGATCGAATACGACCCCAACCGCAGCTCGCACATCGCGCTGGTGGAGTATGCCGACGGCGTGAAGCGGTACATCATCTCTCCGGTGGGGTTGACGGTGGGGGCGACGGTTCTGAGTTCGTCGACGGGCCCGGTTGAGCCGGACCCGGGCAACTGCATGCCGCTGCGGTACATCCCGACGGGGTTGAGCGTGTGCTGCGTGGAGTTGAACCCCGGGCGCGGGGCGCAGATCTGCCGTTCCGCGGGGTCGTTCGCGCGGCTGACGAACAAGGAAGGGGCCTACGCGACGCTGGTGATGCCCAGCGGGGAGATCCGGCGTGTGCCGATCGACTCGCGGGCGGTCATCGGGCAGGTGGGGAACGTGGACCACCAGAACCGTCGGCTGGGGAAGGCGGGCCTGACGCGGCATCTTGGAAGGCGTCCGATCACCCGCGGGATGGCGAAGAGCCACCACGCGCATCCGCTGGGAGGCGGGTCGGGGCGATCGAAGGGGAACCGGCCGCCGTGCGGCCCGACGGGTGTCCTCGCGAAGGGCGGCCCGACGCGGAACAGGAAGAAGCCGAGCGAGCAGTTGATCATCCGTCGGCGGTTCACGAAGCGGTACGGCCAGTTGCACTAAGGAAGCGAGCATGGGACGAAGTCTGAAGAAAGGCCCGTTCGTCGACGAGAAGCTCTACCGGAAGGTGGAGAAGCAGCGTGCGACAGGGAAGCGGGAGCCCATCAAGACGTGGGCGCGCCGGTGCACGATCGTGCCGGAGTTCGTGGGGACGACGTTCAAGGTCCACAACGGGCGAGCGTTCCTGGACGTGTACGTGACGGAGGACATGGTGGGGCACAAGTTGGGCGAGTTCAGCGCGACGCGGACGTTCCGCGGGCACACGAACAAGAAGGAAGGGATCGCGGCCGGCGAGAAGGTCGCGACGCCCGCGAAGGGCTGAACGCAGGGGTGATGACGTGAGAATTCAATCGGAACGATTGCGGGCGAGGGCGGAAGAGGCCGGGGTGACGGTCGATCGCCTCGCGGTGGGAGTCGAGCGTGACGGGCTCAAGGGGGTCCGTGCGATCTCCGCCGTGAAGAACTGGATGTCGGGCCGGGACCACCCGAGGTGCAAGGCGTCGGACATCGCGAAACTCGCGGAAGTGCTCGGGTGCCAGGCGAAGGACCTCGCGCGGTTCACGAGCCAGGTGAAGTTCAATCGAGGCAGCCCTCGGAAGGCGAAACTGCTGGTGGATCTCGTCCGGGGGAAGCGTGTGGATGAGGCGTTGAACCTGCTGACGTTCACGCCCAAGCGAGCGGCGGTGAACGTGAAGAAGGCCCTTGCGGCGGCGATCGCGGATGCGGAGCTCGCGGAGGCGGACGTGACGACGCTGGTGGTGGTGGAGAGCCGCTGCGACCACGCGCCGCACATCAAGCGGTTCCAGCAGAAGGACCGAGGTCGGGCGCATCCGATCCTGAAGCGGAGCAATCACATCACGATCGGACTTGAGGAGCGGGCGTAATGGGACAGAAGACTCCGCCGTATGGGTTCAGGCTGGGGATCACGGAAGCGCACCGGAGCCGCTGGTACGCGCCCAAGGCGTTGTACGGCGAGTTGCTGATCGAGGACCAGAAGATCCGGAAGTTCCTGGACAAGCGTCTGAACCGGAATCCGCAGAGGCCGCACGCGGCCGTGGCGGACTTCCACATCGAGCGGACGCGCGAGGAGTTGAAGATCATCATCCTGACGGCGAGGCCCGGGGTGGTGATCGGTCCGAAGGGCGCCGAGGTCGATCGGATGACGGAGGAGTTGCAGTTCATGACGGGGCGGAAGGTCTCGATCTCGATCGTGGAGATCAAGAACCCGGACCTGAACGCGCAGCTGGTGGCGGAGGCGGTTTCGGAACAACTTGGGAAGCGAGCGGCGTTCCGTCGCGTGCTCAAGACGCGTGCGGAGGCGGTGATGCAGGCCGGGGCGCGCGGGGTGAAGATCCAGGTCGCGGGGCGTCTGGGCGGGGCGGAGATGAGCCGCACGCTGGACGTGAGGCTGGGGTCTCTCCCGCTGAGCACGCTGCAGGCGAACGTGGCGTACGGGTTTGCGGAGGCGCACACGGCGTACGGGCAGATCGGGTGCAAGGTGTGGGTGTACAAGGGGATGTACGAGGAAGGGATCGACGAGACGCAGTCGAACGCGGCGGGCGGCAGGGCCCGAGCACGCGGTCGTCGCTGAGAAGCGGGAGTTGACGCATGGCCGGCGGAAGAATGCCCAAGCGGGTGAAGTTCAGGAAAGAGCAGCGTCGCGTGCGCGATCGTCGCGCGACGAAGGGGAACTACGTCGCGTACGGCGACTGGGGGCTTCAGGCGCTGGAGGGGACGTGGGTGAAGGCGACGCAGATCGAGGCTGGTCGCGTGGCGGCGCAGCACTTCATCAAGCGAGAGGGCAAGTTGTTCATCCGGATCTTCCCGGACAAGCCGATCTCGAAGAAGCCGCTGGAGACGCGGATGGGGACGGGGAAGGCGGACGTGGATTACTGGGCGGCGCGGGTGAAGCCCGGGACGATGCTGTTCGAGATCGCGGGCGTTCCGCAGGAGACGGCGAAGCAGGTCCTGGTGCGGATTGCGGCGAAGATGCCGGTGAAGTGCCGGCTGGTCGGGCGTCGGGTCCGGGTGTGATCGGGAAGGTGGTGAATCGATGACGGGCGCGGAAGTCAGGGCGATGAAGGACGAGGAACTCACCAACGAGCTGGCGAGGCTGCGCACGGAGCTCTTCGGGCTCCGGACGCAGACGGTCCGCGAGAAGGTGGAGGACAACTCGACGTTCGGGAAGATCCGGCGGGATATCGCACGGATCCTGACCGAGCAGGGCGCGCGGCGCAGGAAGGCGACGGCATGAGCGGGAAGACGTCGGCGACCAAGACGGGCGTGGTGGACAAGGACGGGCGCGACAAGACGCGCCGGGTGCTCGTCCCGTTCACGCAGAAGCACCCGAAGTACGGGAAGATTCTGCGACGGACGACGGCGTACCACGTGCATGACGAGAAGAACCAGGCCAGGGCGGGCGACGTGGTGGAGATCGCTCCGTGCCGCCCGGTGAGCAAGAGCAAGTCGTGGACGCTGGTCCGCGTGATCGAGAAGCGTTCGAACGGCTGAGGAAGGACCCATGCTCCAGCAGGAATCCAGGTGCGAGGTCGCGGACAACTCGGGCGCGAAGATCGCGTACGTGATCCGCGTGTACGGCGGGACGACGCGGCGCGGGCGGTTCACCCGGCGGACGGCCGGGGTGGGGGACCGTGTGCTCGTGTCGATCAAGAAGGCGCTTCCCGGGGCGGAGGTCAAGCCCGGGGACAAGTCCAAGGCGGTGGTGGTCAGGACGGCGAAGCCGACCAGACGAGCGGACGGGTCGTATGTGAAGTTCGACCACTCGGCGGTGGTGCTGATCCAGGACGACGGGAACCCGAAGGGGACCCGGATCTTCGGGCCCGTGGCGCGTGAACTGCGGGACCGGAACTACATGAAGATTGTTTCCCTGGCGACCGAGGTCGTCTGAGCGACGCGGAAGGGCGTGAGCGATGCCGAGGCATGTGAGGAAAGGCGACACGGTGATCGTGACGAGCGGCGACCACAAGGGCCGCACGGGCGAGGTCATGCGTGTGCTGACGGACAAGGACACGGTGATCGTCAAGGGGGTGAACCTGAAGACGAAGCACCTCCGCCCGACGCGGACGAGCCCGCAGGGCGGCATCATCACGAAGGAGGCTCCGATCCACCTGAGCAACGTGAGCCCGTACGTGGACGGAAGGGCGACACGGGTCCGGTTCGAGTCGAAGCCGGACGGGAGCAAGGTTCGCGTGGCGGCGCGGGGCGGGAAGGTTCTCGGGACGGTGCGGGGTCCGCGGAAGAAGTGAGGCCGGTGAAGGAAGGGCAGGAACGAACCATGGCGAAGGACACGAAGAAGAAAAAGGGTGGAGAGCCGGAGGGCGAGGCGACGCCCCCGCCTTCGCCTCGTCTGAAGAAGGTGTACGACGAGCGGGTCCGGGGGCTCCTGGCGGAGAAGTTCGGGCTGAAGAACCCGATGAGCGTCCCGAAGCTCGAGAAGATCGTGGTGAACGTCAACATGGGTCGTAACCTGGAGGGGACAAAGATCCCTCCCGGGGTGAGGCAGACGGTGGTGGAGACGATCTCGACGATCACGGGCCAGAGGCCTGTGGTGGCGAAGGCGAAGAAGTCCGTGGCGAACTTCAAGGTCCGGGAGGGGTACGAGACGGCGGCGTTCGTGACGCTCCGGCGGGACCGGATGTGGCACTTCCTCGACCGGGTGATCAACCTGGCGACGCCCCGGATCAAGGACTTCCGCGGGCTGAAGACGACGGCGTTCGACGCGCAGGGGAACTATGCGTTCGGGGTGACGGAGCAGGGTGTGTTCCCCGAGATCAACATGGCGGAGGCGACGTTCACGCACGGGATGAACATCAACCTGTGCTTCACGAGGAGCAACCCGGAACTGAGCCGCTTCGTGCTGGAGCAGTTGGGGATGCCGTTCGCGAAGCCGGAGAAGAACTGAGCAACGGGACAGCCCCGGAGCAGGAGCAGGCATGGCGACCAAGGCGCAGGTGGCGAAGAGCAACAGGAAGCCGAAGTTCAGTTCGCGCATCGTCCGGCGGTGCGAACTGACGGGGCGTGCCCGGGGCGTGTACCGGAAGTTCCGGCTGAGCCGGATCATGCTCCGGAAGCTGGCGTTGGAGGGGAAGATCCCCGGGATGAGGAAGTCGAGCTGGTGAATCCGAACGCGGCCCCGAAGCGGCCGCGACGAAGACGAGGGACAACATGGCCTTGACCGATCCGATCGCCGACATGCTCACGAGGATCCGCAACGTGCTGCGGAACCGGGGGAAGTCCGTCTCCGTGGTGAACACCAAGGTTTGCCGGGGAATCGCCGACGTCCTCAGGAGCGAGGGGTACATCGAGGGGTACGACATGGTGGAGGACGGGCGGCAGGGTCTGCTGAAGATCCGGCTGAAATATGGCCCGCGCGGGGAGACGGTGCTGCACACGCTTGAGCGTGAGAGCTCGCCCGGGTGCAGGGTCTATCGCGGGGTGGACGACCTTCCGCGTCCCGTTCAGGGGCTGGGGATCGCGATCGTGTCGACGAGCAGGGGCGTGATGAGCGACCGGCGTTGCCGGGAAGAGCGGGTGGGCGGCGAGCTGCTGTGCGTGGTGGCCTGAAAGGGAACGGATCATGTCGAGGATCGGAAAGAAACCAGTCGCCGTGCCAGCCGGGGTGAAGGTGTCGATCGGCGGCCAGACGGTGAAGATGGAAGGCCCGAAGGGGTCGCTGTCGTTCACGCACGACGCACGGGTGAAGGTGACGTGGGCGGAGAGCGAGAAGGCGATCACGTGCGCGATCGACGGGTCGCTGCTGGAGGACAAGCAGGCGCGGGCCCTGTGGGGGACGACGCGTGCGATCCTCAGCAACATGGTCCGCGGGGTGACGCAGGGCTACACCAAGACGATGGAGATCGTCGGGGTGGGCTGGCAGGCGGCGCTGGCGGGCAAGGACCTGAAACTGTCGGTGGGGTTCGCGAGCCCGGTGGTGCTCTCGATCCCGTCCGGCGTGACGGTGACGGTCGACAAAGCGATCGTGACCATCACGGGCGCGGACAAGCAGGCGGTGGGCGAGTTCGCGGCGAAGATGAGGTCGAAGCGGAAGCCCGAGCCATACAACGGCAAGGGGATCAAGTACCAGACCGAGACGATCAAGCGGAAGCAAGGGAAGCAGTTCGGCGCCTGACGCACGGGACACACGACATGGACAAGACAAGAGCCAAGAGCATCCGCCGGTCACGCCGGCGCATCCAGATCCGCCGGAGGGTCCTGGGGACCTCGGCGAGGCCACGGCTGAGCGTGTACCGCTCGCTCAACCACATGTACGCGCAGTTGATCGACGACCTCGGCGGACGGACGCTGGTGTCGGCATCGACGCGGGAGGCGTCGGGCGCGACGGGCAACTCGGCCGCGGCGGCGGGCGTCGGCGGCCGCCTGGCGGAGAAGGCCAAGGCGGCGGGGTTGACGGAAGTGGTGTTCGATCGCGGGGGGTTCAAGTATCACGGGCGCGTGAAGGCGCTCGCGGAGGCGGCCCGGAAGGGCGGCCTGAAGTTCTAACGAGCGAGAGGAAGCCATGCCGGAAGTCCTGGACGAAACAAGTCATCTGGAATCGACGACGGTGACGGTCGCGCGAACGAGCACGACGGTCAAGGGAGGTCGGCGGTTCAGTTTCGGCGCGCTCGTGGTGGTGGGGGACCGCCGCGGGAACGTCGGGTATGGGTACGGGAAGAGCAAGGAAGTGCCCTCCGCGATCGAGAAGGCACAGAAGGCGGCTCGCAAGGCGATGATCCGCGTCCCGATGACGGGCACGACGCTGCACCACCACGTCGAGGGGCGGTATCGCTCGTCGAAGGTGCGCCTGATCCCGGCGAGCCCGGGTACGGGCGTCGTGGCCGGGGCGTCGGTCCGAGCGATCCTTGAACTGGCGGGGATCACAGACTGCCTGTCCAAGTGCTATGGCTCGACGAACGCGATCAACACGGTCAAGGCGGTCTTTGATGCGATCGCGCAGGTCCGCAACCCGGAGGACGTGGCGCGGCTCCGCGGGGTCAAGCTCGGGCCGACCGAGGTGCAACTGAAGGTGGGCGGCGGCGAGAAGCCGGCCGCTCCGAAAGGGGAGTGACCAGCCATGATGATTCACGAGATCACTCCCAAGGCGGGGAAGTACAAGGCGCGCAAGCGCGTGGGCCGCGGGCTGGGCAGCGGGCACGGCCAGCAGGCCGGGCGAGGGCGCAAGGGCGCCGGCTCGCGCTCGGGCACGTCGACCCGCCACCAGTTCGAGGGCGGGCAGATGCCGCTCTTCAGGCGTCTGGCGAAGTTCGGGTTCTCGAACGCGCGGTTCGAGACGCCGTTCTGGATCGTGAACCTGAAGGACATCCTCTCGCATCCGGACTTTGCCAAGGGCGGGGCGGTCAACGCCGATACGCTCATCAAGGCGGGCCTGGTGCGGGATACCAGCCGTGACCTGAAGATCCTCGGGAACGTGGACGAGGACGGGGTGCGGGTGAAGCTGGACGTGACGGCGAGCCGGCTGAGCGCCAAGGCCAGGAAACTCGTGCTCGACGCGGGGGGCAAGGTCAACGAGGTGGGGACTCGTCGCGACAAGGTCCGCGGCGTGGATCGAAACACCGAGGATCGCACGCCCAAGAACCTGACCAAGAAGGCGAAGCGGGGCAAGGGCGGGGTCGTCAAGCCCGTCGAAGAGGCCGAAGCGCCGTCCGAGGCCAAGCCGGAAAAGAAAAAGGGGAAGGGGGACGCCAAGCCCAAGGGCGAATCGAAGCCCAAGGGCGAGTGACCACGTGACGGCGACCCGAGCACCCAGGTCCGCTGATCGCCCGGCGATCGGCGGCGCAGGACGAGGACCCGAGGACGGATGATCCAGGCTCTGCTGAACGTCTTCAAGATCCCGGAACTGCGGAACAAGGTTCTGTTCACGCTGGGGATGCTGGTGGTCTACCGGATCGGGTTCTGGATCCCGATCCCCGGGATCGACCAGAGCCGCCTGGCCGAGCAGGTGCGCGTGTTCGGCAGCGGGAGCGACGGAGGGTCGTCGGCGGCGGAGCGGATGGCCGGGTTCGTGATGATGTTCTCCGGCGGGGCGCTGCAGCAATCGACGATCTTCGGGTTGGGCATCATGCCCTACATCTCGGCGTCGATCATCTTCCAACTCATCGCGAGCGCCTCGCCGAGGCTGAAGAAACTCCAGGAGGAGGGCCCGACGGGCCGCCAGAAGATCCAGGAGTGGACGCGATACGCGGCGGTCGGGCTGTGCGTGGTCCAGGCGATCGGGTGGTTGTCGTACATCGCCAGGCAGTCGCTGGTCGAGGTCCAGTGGATGAACAACCCGCTGTGGTGGGTGATGGCCGTCACCTGCCTCACCGCCGGGACGGTCTTCCTCATGTGGCTGGGCGAGCAGATCGACCGGTTCGGGATCGGCAACGGCGTGTCGATGATCATCATGGCGGGCATCGTGACGAGCATGCCCAACGCGATCAATGCGGTCGCGCAGAACTTCGATCCGTCCGACACCACGAAGATCGGTTGGCTTGGCGTGCTCTCGCTGCTGGTCGGCTTCGTCGTCGTCGTCGCCGGCGCGGTGGTCATGACGGTGGCCCAGAGACGCATCCCCATCCAGCAGGCGAAGCACACTCGCGGGCGGAAGGTCTTCGGGGGCCAGCGGAGTTACCTCCCGCTGCGGGTGAACCACGGCGGCGTCATGCCGATCATCTTCGCGTCGTCGCTGATGATCTTCCCTTCGGTGATCTTCGGGGGCCTCTCCGACGCGATGGGGACCGGAGGGGGCTTCGGATCGGGCCTCATGCGGTGGCTCGCGGACAACTTCCAGTTCGGTCAGTTCCCGTATGTGTTCTTCGAGATGGTCCTCATCTACTTCTTCTCCTACTTCTGGATCACGGTCCAGTTCAACCCGGAGGAGATGTCCAAGCAACTCCGCGACCACGGGTCGTTCATCCCCGGGCTGCGCCCGGGCCCGAGGACGGCGGAATATCTCGAGACCGTGATGGAGCGCATCACGTATGTCGGGGCCGCGTTTCTCTCGGTGATCGCGGTGCTGCCGATGGTGATCTCCAACGCGTTCAACATCGACATGCTCGTGACGCAGTTCCTCGGGGGCACGGGGCTGCTCATCGTCGTGTCCGTCACGCTCGATTTCGTCCAGCGCGTCGAGGCCAACCTGATGATGCGCAACTACGCCGGGTTCCTGGGCGGTTCGGGCGACGGACGCGGGCCGAAGATCCGCGGGCCGCGCGCCTGACGATGCCCGGATCGGTCCGGACTCGTGACGAAGTTGCGGGCGTCGCCCGCGCGGGGCGGGTGCTGGCGCGGGCACTGCGGGCGGGCGTCGAGGCCTGCCGTGCGGGCGTCACGCCGGTGGCCGTCTCGGAGGTCGTCGAGCGCTCGATCCTGTCCCAGGGCGGAAGGGTGGTGCTGAGGGACGAGGGTTTCCCCGGGGGCGCAAGCATCGGGGTGAACACGGGGGTCTCGCACGCCGAGCCGGGTCATCGTCCGCTCCGTGCGGGGGACCTCGTCGTCATCGATTCCGCGGTCGGGCTGGACGGGTTCGTAGCGGATGCGGCGAGGGCCGTCGCCGTGCCGCCGGCGTCGCGGGCGGCCCTGGCCTTGATCGAGGGGGCGAGGGCGGTGAGGCTGGCGATGCTTCGGTTGCTCACCCCCGGGAGGGCGTGGGGGGAGGTTGCGACGGTCGCGCACGCGAGGGCGGCGTCGCTGGGCCTGAGGATCGTCCCTGGGCATGGGGGCCACGGGCTGGGCCGTCGTCTGCACGAGGCCCCCAGCCTCCCGCTGGAGGGCTCGTGCGGTGTCGTGCTGGAAGAGGGGATGGTGGTCACGATCGAGCCGGTGGTTGGGCTCGTGGGTCAACGGGTGAACGAAGCGGAAGGTGCGGCCCTGGAGTGCTTTGAGGAGTGGGGGGTGGCGGTGGGGGCGTCCGGGGTGCGAATTCTGTGCGGGTAGGGGCTAGACTTGGCCTCGACGGGCCCGGAGTGTCCGGGTCCGAGGAGAAGAGCAGGAACGAGGTTGCATGCCGAAGCAGGACGAGAAGTTCACGTTCGAGGCGGTGGTGACGGAGGCGTTGCCGAACGCGATGTTCAAGGTGAAACTCCCCAACGACCAGGGGACGATCGTGCTGGCGTATGTCTCGGGGAAGATGCGGCAGAACTACATCCGCATCCTCCCCGGGGACAAGGTCACGGTCGAGATGAGCCCGTACGACCTGACGAAGGCCCGGATCACGTATCGCCACTAGGCAAGGGCGGGACTCCGGGGGAGGTCGGGGCTATGATCGTGGCCCGTCCGGGCATGAACCGCGGGGTAGAGGTGTCGTCATGAAGGTTCGCAGCAGCGTGAAGCGGATTTGCGGGAACTGCCAGATCGTGCGCCGCAAGGGCAAGGTGCGCGTGGTGTGCAAGTCGGATCCGAAGCACAAGCAGGTTCAGGGCTGAGAGAAGGAGCACGGGCCGTGCCGAGAATCGCGGGCATCGACGTTCCGGATAAGAAGAAGATCCTGTACGCACTGCAGTATGTGCACGGGATCGGGCCGAAGTTTGCGCGCGACATCCTCGCGGAGGCGAAGATCGACCCCGGGCTCCGCGCGAACGAGTTGGGCGATCACGACCTGGCCCAGATCACGGCGATCATCGACGCGAACTTCGTCGTCGAGGGCGCCCTGCGTCGCCAGGTCTCGCAGAACATCCAACGGCTGAAGGACATCCGGGCCTATCGGGGGGAGCGTCACCGGCGAGGGCTGCCCGTACGCGGCCAGCGGACGCGGTCCAATGCGAGGACACGCAAGGGACGGAAGAAGACGGTCGCCGGGAAGAAGGGCGTCAAGGCGAAGTGATCGGAGATCGGTGCCGGGCACGGGCCGAGCATCGAATGGACATCGGGGATGACCCCAGGGGTCAGAGGATCCGACGAGCATGAGCAAGAAGGTCAAGAAGGTCAGGAAGAACGTGGTTCGCGGGATCGCGCACATCAAGGCGACCCAGAACAACACGCTCGTGACGATCACGGACATGAACGGGGAGACCATCTGCTGGGACTCCGCCGGGACGATCGGCTTCAAGGGCGCGCGCAAGGCGACCCCGTTCGCCGCGACCCGCGCCGGGGAGGCCTCCGGGCAGAAGGCGAGGAAGGTCGGGATGAGCGAGATCGAGGTGCGGATCCGTGGCTCGGGCTCCGGGCGCGAGTCCGCGGTCAACGGCCTCGTCTCGACGGGGCTCCGCGTAACGGCGATCGAGGACCATACACCCGTGCCCCACAACGGGTGTCGGCCTCCCAAGCGTCGTCGCGTCTGAGCGAGTCTTTCCTCCGGACCGGGAGAGATCCCGGGCCAGAGGCGTTGCCGTATCGACCCCGGGCAGAAGGGGCCTCCGCCGATCAGCAGGGCGGGGGCATCCGAGAATCGGGGCGAGGATCTTGACCGGCCTCTGCTGAACACGGGGTTTGATCATGCGCATGAGGTGGCGAGGGCTGGAACTTCCGGCCAGGGTCGTGAAGGACTCGAAGTTTTCATCGGGCTCGACGTACGGGCGGTTCGTGATCGAGCCGTTCGAGCGCGGGTTCGGGACGACGCTGGGCAACGCTCTTCGGCGTGTGCTGCTCTCCTCGCTGGAGGGTGCCGCCGTCACGAGCGTGAAGATCAAGGGGGCCGAGCACGAGTTCTCGTCGCTCCCCGGCGTGCAGGAGGATGTCTCGGACATCATCCTGAACATCAAGAACATGGTTGTCCGCCTCGAGGGTGATGAGGCCCGGACCATGACGCTCGCGGCCAAGGGCCCGGGGGACGTGACGGCGGACCTCATCGAGGCCGACACGTCGGTGACGATCCTCTCCCGCGACCTGGTGCTGGCGACGCTGACCGAGGGCGTCGATTTCACGATGGAGTTGCGCGTGGGCAAGGGGCGTGGATACATCCCCGCGAGCGAGCAGTACAACAACCCGTCGGAGGAGCAGGAGATCGGGGTGATCCCGGTCGATGCGATCTACTCCCCCGTGACGCGAGTGCGGTACAAGGTCGAGGAGACCCGCGTCGGTCAGAAGACGAACTTCGACAAGCTGACGCTGGAGATCTGGACCAACGGCACGACCACGCCCGAGATGGCGCTGGTCGAGGCGGCGAAGATCCTCCGCAAGCATCTCAACCCGTTCGTGCAGTACTTCGACATCGGGCAGGACAGGGTCTCGGACGAGGCCGCCAAGGCCGCGGGCGTGGACGAGGACCTCATCCGCAAGCTCAACATGAGCGTCTCGGAACTGGAACTGTCCGTCCGGGCGAGCAACTGCCTGGATTCGGCCCGGGTCGAGACGGTCGCCCAGCTCGTCCAGCAGACCGAGGCGGAACTGCTCAAGCTCCGCTCGTTCGGCCGCACAAGCCTGCGAGAAGTCAAGCGGAAGGTGCAGGATCTGGGGCTCGACCTGGGCATGACCCTCCCGGAGGGGTACGTCACTCCGGCGGCGTCTCGCCCGGCCTAAAGTATTCGTTCTGGAGTTCAAGCCATGAGACACCGCCGGGCGGGCTACCGCCTCAACCGAACCTCGTCGCACCGGACCGCGATGCTGCGCAACCTCGCCGCTTCGCTCTTCGAGCATGGGCAGGTCACGACGACGATCCCCAAGGCCAAGGCCGTCCAGCCCTTCGTCGAGAAGATCATCACGCTGGCCAAGCGGGGGGATCTCCACGCCCGCCGCCTCGTGATCGCGAAACTCGGCGCCGATCGCACGGGTTTCGAGTGGATGTACCTGCCCAAGAACGCTTCCGATGCCGAGAAGGACCACGTCGAGAAACTCCGGGCCCGGGCCTCCGGGTTCTTCGAGATTCCCGACGCTTCCAAGGTCGAGCGGAACCGCTACGGCGAACTCCGCGCGGCACCGAAACTCGTCCGCCACATCTTCGAGAACGTCGCCCCCCGCTTCGCCGATCGGCAGGGGGGGTATACCCGGATCGTCAAACTCGCCTACCACCGAATCGGGGATGGGACGCCGCTGTGCGTGATCCAGTTCGTCGGCAACGAGGAAGGTCCGGAAATCGGCGGCAAGCCCAGCACCAGGCGACGGGCGGCCGATCGACGGACGGCCTATGCCGCCAAGATCCGCAAGGGCGGAGACAAGGGCGCGGAATCGACCGCGAGCACCTGAAGAAACCAGAACCTCGCGCCGATCGCGATGGTATCATCTTTCGGAACGAACCCACCACCTGAGGAGATCGCCATGAAGTTCAACACACTGACCGGTTTCGCCGCCCTCGTTGCCTCTGCCGCCCTGCTCACCGCCTGTGCCAGCAGCAAGAACGGTCAGATGGGCGTCATGGGGAACGAGGAGTGCTGCGGTTCCGACGCCAAGGCCTGCTGCCAGGACAAGGGCGAGGGCAACATGGGCGTCGTCGGCTCGGAGAAGTCCTGCTCTGAGAAGAAGGACTGCTCGACCAAGTCCGAGTGCACGGACAAGAAGGACGCCGGCAACATGGGCGTCATCGGTGACGACAAGAAGTCCGACTGCTCCGGCGGCGGCGCGGTTTGCCCCTTCTCCGGCAAGCAGGGCTGAGCCCCGGGCCTGAAGATGAACGGCCATCAAAGGGCTCGCCGGCTACGGCGGGCCCTTTTTCCTGCGCCCTGCTAGAGTCCTTGCCCATGATCGACCTCCTCAACGAGATCGAGGCCGCCGCCCTCGCCGAACTCGCTGGCGTCTCGGACGCGGCGGGCCTGGAGGCCTGGCGGATCGCCTACCTCGGGACCAAGGGCCGACTCAAGGCCGCGATGGGCGGGCTCAAGGATGTCCCCGCGGCCCAGAAGCCCGCGGTGGGCCAGCGGCTCAACGCTGTCAAGGGCACGCTGGAGGCGGCCCACGAAGTCGCCAAGGGGCGCCTGTCGGGGTCGGCTCGTCAGGCGTCTGGGCCGATCCTCGATCTGACCGAGCCTGGGCTGCACGAGGCAGGGGCTCCGGGGCGACGCCACATCATCTCTCGGGTGCGGGATGAACTGGTCGAGGTCTTCGCGCGGATGGGCTTCGACGCGGCGACAGGCCCTGAACTCGAAGACGATGAGCACAACTTCGTGAAACTGAACATCCCCGCGTCGCACCCGGCGCGCGACCCCGCGGACAACTTCTACGTGGACGACCCTGCGAGGACGCCTCGACCGCGCATGCTTCGCTCGCAGACGAGCACGGTGCAGGTCCGCGTGATGGAGGATGCGGTGGCGCGCGGGTGGGGCCCGCCGGTCAAGGTGGTGGCGCCGGGTCGTGTCTATCGGCCCGACACGGTCGATGCGACGCACTCGTTCATGTTCCACCAGATCGAGGGGCTCTGCATCGATCGCGGCATCAGCATGGCGGACCTGAAGTCCACGCTCCTTCACTTCGCAAGGGCGTACTTCGGGCCCGCGACACAGGTCCGGCTCCGGCCGAGTTACTTCCCCTTCACCGAGCCCAGTGCGGAGTTCGACATGCGCATCCGGCTGCGCCCCGATCAGCCCGAGCGCTGGATGGAACTCGGCGGGTGCGGCATGGTGGACCCGGCGGTGCTCGCTGCCTGCGGCATCGACCCGGAAGAGTGGACGGGGTTCGCCTTCGGGTTCGGGATCGAGCGGCTCGCGATGGGCAAGTACGCGATCCCCGACATCCGCATGCTCTTCGAGAACGATGCGCGATTCCTCGCCCAGTTGTAAGGCACGGCTCGCCGAGAGAGGCACGCGGAGAGAGAGAGAGGAAGGGGCGTGCCAACCCCTCGCGGTCTCGCGGCGGCCCTGGGTCCTGGCACGGCCGAGAACCTCGGATCGTTTCCCGGGAACCCTGCCCGCCGAGGCAGAGAGGGACGGCGCGGACCCGGTGCGGTGGTTGATGCGTGGTCGCCATCGCTGCACGTCGCCTTCGCGAGGCGGTGTCCACAGCCGCAGGCCCTCCGGGCTATCCTTGAGAATTGGCTTCACTTCGGCAGGCTGACCTCCATCGGAGACTGGACCGCGCATGAGTGCACGAGTTCGCATCGCACAGGCCCCCGGCGACGGCATCGGCCCCGAGATCATGGACGCCGTGCTCGATGTCTTCCGCGCCGCGGGCGTCCTCGAGCACGTCGAGTTCCTTCCCGTCGAGATGGGCAAGAAGGTCCTCGACGCGGGCATCACCCGCGGCCTCACCGACGAGGCCGTGCGGACCGTCGAGTCCTGCGGGATCCTCTTCAAGGGCCCGATGGAGACCCCCAAGAGCGAGGGCGGGAAATCCGTCAATGTGACCGTCCGCAAACTCTGGAGCGCCTACGCCAACCTGCGCCACTTCGTCTCCCTCCCCGGGGTCCACACCGTCTTCTCCCGGGCCAACATCCCCCTCGATTTCCTGGTCGTCCGCGAGAACATCGAGGACACGTACGGCGGGATCGAGCACCGGGTCACCACCGACGTCGTGCAGTGCAAGCGGTTGATCACCGCGCCGGGCTCCGAGCAGGTCCACCGCTTCGCCTTCGAGACCGCGAGGCGTCGAGGCATCCGGAAGATCGCCTGCGCCCACAAGGCCAACATCATGAAGATGTCCGACGGCCTCTTCCTCGAGCGGTTCAGGGCCGTCGCCCGCGACTTCCCGGAGATCGAGGCCTCCGACGTCATCATCGACGCCCTCTGCATGAACCTCGTTCTCAAGCCTGAGAAGTACGAGATGATCGTTCTCCCCAATCTGCAGGGCGACATCGTCTCCGACCTCGCCGCGGGGCTCGTCGGGGGGCTCGGCTTCGCCCCGAGCGCCAACATCGGGAACCACATCGCCATCTTCGAGGCCGTCCACGGCACCGCTCCGGATATCGCCGGGCAGGGCCTCGCCAATCCCACCGCCCTGCTCCTCTCCGGGCTCATGATGCTGCGCCACGTGGGGCTCGATCGCGAGGCGGCACTGATCGACAACGCGCTGCTCGCCGCGCTCGAGGAAGGTTGCCGAACCGGCGACTTCGGCGACCGCGGCGCCCCGGCCCTGGGCACCCGTGCCTTTGCGCGCGCGGTTTCCGATCGGCTCGGACAGAATCCGCGCCGCGTCGCCCCGCGTCCTGTTCCGGATGCCTCAACGCCCCACGCCCCCCCCGGCGAGCGACCGACCTCCCCACGCATGATGAGGCTCCTTCCGGATGCGAGCACCGAGGTCGTCGGGGCCGATCTCTACCTCGAAACCACGATCCCGGCGGCCGAACTCGCACGCGAGATCGAGGCTCTGCTCCAGGGTTCACCGCTGAGGCTCACCATGATCTCCAACCGCGGCACGCAGGTCTGGCCCACCGGCTCCGTGTTCACGGAGTGCGTCGACTACTACCGCATCCGCCTCGAACGACGAGGCCAGGGGCTGACTCGTGAGGCCACCCACACGGCCCTCTCTGCCGTCGATGCGAGGTTTCCGGTCACAGTCTTTGAACTCCTCCGGTCCTTTGGCGGGGTCCCCGGCTTCTCCCGCGCCCAGGGTCAATAGGCGAGCCAGGGTCGGCTGGGGTGGGGGCGCTGGTCCACAGGGCAGGTCTTCCCAGGCGTCACGCTCGGGCCTGGTGAACCGTCGCCGCGTTCCGGAAGCCACCATCCCGAGGGTCTGTGCCTCCGTTCTGGGACGCGACCGGGCCTTATCCGGAGACTCCCAACCGGTCACGTGCCTCCCCCCTCCAGGGGAACTCAAGGATTGACACGCCCCGGGGACATTCTGTACCGTAGAGTGTCGCTCGGTCGAGCGGCACAACGGTCGCACCTACGGGAGGTTCAAGGATGAAGCGCGGCTTCACGCTGATCGAGTTGCTGGTGGTCATCGCCATCATCGCCCTCCTCATCGGGATTCTGCTCCCCGCGCTAGGGGAGGCCCGCCGCTCCGCCCATGGCGCCGCGAGCATGGCGAACCTGAAGGGTCATGCGACCTACCACGCCGCGTATGCCAACGAGCACAAGGACGAGTTCGTCAATCCCTTCGTCCCCAAGCCGACACCCTGCCCCAACTCCACACAGGTCATGGCGTGGGTCTGGGTTCCCAACGACGAGTGCCCGCCCTACGGCTGGGCGTACCAGCCTCCGTACACCCAGTCCATCTCGGAGGCGTACAGCTATCACTGGCTCGCGCACACGCTCTTCTTTGATCAGGACAAACTCTCACGCATCGATTCCATCGCCGCCCCAGGCGATCGCGAACTCCGGAACTGGATCCTCACCAACGCCCCTGCCCAGAACAACATCCTCTGGATCTTCCCGACCTCCTACTGGTACGCGCCGGTCTTCTGGCAGAAGCCCGATCGATTCAAGAACCTCACCCGTCCCCCGGGGACCCAGACCGACAAGTACTACTTCCGCCGGAACGTGCTCTCCGATGTCGTGTACACCGACAAGAAGGTCCTTCTGTTTGAGAACCGTGACTTCGTCTCCAAGAAGCGTCTCATGTGGAACGAGGCCGGCTCCAAGCCGCGCGTCGCGCTGACCGACGGCAGCGCCCGGCAGGTCGATATGAGCACCATTATCGGGGACACCGATCCGGGCCAGAACCCCCCGAGCAACAAACTCGCTTCACCCTCCGGAACATGGGATCCAGGCAACGGGGAGATGAACGGCTACCTCGAGTACGGCCCCAACCAGGGCTTCAACTGGACCTACGGGAATCCCGCGTATTTCTTCGCCACCCGCAACGGCGTCCGCGGGCGTGACTTCATCAAGAGCAACCCCTGATGGAACAGCCTCGATTCCTGAGGGAGCTTCCCCGGTGGCGTGATCTTGCCCCGGAGCAGCGCAAACTCGTCATCGGCCTCCCGATCATCGCGCTCTGCGTGATCACGCTCGGGATCATTTACTTCCCCAGGGACCAGAGCACGACGAACTCGAAAGTCCAGCAGCAGGCCGAGGCCATCCGCGCCGAAATGCAGAAGGAAGAGGCCGCCGCTCCCCCGCCGCCTCCTCTCGCGGAGAACCCCGACCCCGAGCCCGGCCTGGGGCCGATCAAGGGCGACCCGGGGCGGTAGTTCCCGACTCCGTCCGCGGTGTGCCTCGCTCGACGGTGGTATGCCGGATTCGTTACCGATCACCTTCAGGCCAAGAACAACGCCCAAGGTTGCCCTTGGGCGTCGCTCTTGCACGTGCCTCGTGGTCGTTGATCGCGGCCCTACGCGAAGTGGGCGAAGGCCTTGTTCGCCTCGGCCATCCGGTGCGTCTGGTCGCGGGTCTGCATCGCCTTCCCCTCGCCTCTCGCGGCGGCGTACAGCTCGTCGGCCAGCCGCTGCGCCATGGGCCGGCCCTTCTCGCCGCGGGCCGCCTGGAGGATCCACCTGAACGAGAGCGACTGCTGCCGACGGCGATTGACGCTCATGGGAACCTGGTAGTTCGCCCCGCCGATGCGCTTGGAGCGAACCTCGACGTTGGGCTTGACGTTCTCGATCGCGCGCAGGAAGAGATCGAGCTCGTTCTTGGGCGCTTCCGGGCTCGTCTCCTTGCCCAGCCGCTCCTTGATGATCTCCATCGCGTCGTAGACGGCGCGCTGCGCCGCACCCTTCGCCCCGTCCTGCATCACACAGTTGATGAACTTCGAGAGGGTCCGGTCTCCGAACCTCGGGTCCGGCCTCAACTGCTCTTCCGACTTGGTCCAGCGTCCAGCCATCGCTCGCCTGCTCCTTCTGGCTCATCCGCCGGGGGAGTTGGCCCCGGCCCTGTTCACCGCGCCGCTCGGCGCGATTACTTGCCGTTCCTCGCGGGGCACGTGCCCGCGATCACTTGCCCTTCTTCGCGCCGTACTTCGACCGCCCCTGCTTGCGGTTTTCCACCCCGAGGCAGTCCATGCTCCCGCGGACGATGTGGTAGCGCACGCCGGGAAGGTCCTTCACGCGGCCTCCGCGGACGAGCACGATCGAGTGCTCCTGCAGATTGTGACCCTCGCCCATGATGTACGCCGTCACTTCCTTCCCATTCGATAGCCGCACGCGGGCGACTTTCCGAAGGGCGGAGTTGGGCTTCTTGGGCGTCTGGGTGCGGACCTGCACGCACACCCCGCGCTTCTGCGGGCAGCGCTCGATGTCGCGGACCTTGGACTTCGCTTCGGGCGCCCTGCGGGGCTTGCGGATAAGTTGGCTGATCGTCGGCACTGCCGTTTCCTCTGGGGCTTGGTTCTCGATCGGGTCGAGAGTCTAGCGCGGGAATTGCCTCGGGCAACTGGGCGATCTCGCGACCTGGCGCAACCATGCACGCCCGATTCCGGCCTGTACCTTCCACTTCGGTGTCGTGACTTCGCGCGCTGCGGGGTCCCTTGGCCTGAGGATTCCGCGTCGGCCAGTCCGCTCGCCCGCAGACTCGCCCACAGAATTGAAAAAGGCACCGGATCGATTCCGGTGCCTTTTCGTGGTCCTGGGTCATCCCGGCGCGAGCCGGCTGTTCGAATCACTCAGCCCCAAAAACGAAACCCGGCCGCCGGTGTTTCCGCCCGCAGCCAGGTCATAGGAGGAGAGAGAGACAAGACACTGAAAAGATGCCACAAAGGAGGTGTCATGCCAGCAAAGTTGAAACAATTTTGACGTTTGAGCGGATCTTGACGCCCCCCCGCACCAACTGACTCCAAGACTCGCCGATCACTCTTGCGTCGATGGAGTCCCTCCCGTTATCCTCGACAGAGGCCCTCGGATGACTCGCTTTGTCAGCAATGTCGTTAGTATTCTGTTCGCGATGTCGCTCTCGTGCCGGTCACTAGCGATCATTATCGCCGATTCGCCCTCCTCAACCATCCGCTTTCCCATTGCAGAGACTCCAGCCGCGTTTACTGCGGGTCCAGTCACGATCCTGACCTGGGTTCACGCAGCCGAGGTCCCTCAGGCCCACGCCGCCATCATCCAACTCCCCGGTGTGTTCGACCTCTCGGTCTCCTCCTCCTCCGTCAGTGCTCGCGGGTGGAAGTCCGCCAACCTCATCGAAGCCTCCGCCCCCATTTCACTTCCGACCGGTGAGTGGGCCCTCCTCGCGCTGTCATACGACCCGGCCCTCGCCCGTCTTGTCGTGTTTGCGCGTGCAGAATCCACCCCCGCCACGGTCACCACGTTCGACCATGATCCCGCCTTTCTCAACCTCTCACTAGGCCCCGCTTCCGCCGCGCTCGCGATCGGGGCCCACCCCTCGGGCCTGCCCGCCCTCGTCGGCGCCTATGCCACGACCGTCCTTCGTGATCACCCCATCTCCCTCGCGGATTTCGACGCCGTCTGGGAGTCCCGCGACTACTGGGCCCCCTACGCCCTCGATAACTCCGCCCTGGGCGGCGCCATGAACGGGTCCGCCGGCTGTGCCTGGATGACCAACCACTCCGTCACAACCGAGCCCATCAACGCCTCGGGCGCTCCGGGCATGTTCGACCGTGCCGCCATTCTCGGCCAGCCCGCGACGGCCTACAACATCCACGTCTACGACCGCGCGTTCCCGCTCCCCAACGAGTGGGACCGCACGCGTGTCGTCCGAAAGACCACACTTGTCAGCGCTATCACCTACGCCACCCACCGCGAGCCCCCTTTCAGTTCCTTCTTCGCCCTCCGCACCCCAGACGAGGGCATCCCGCCGCAGTTCGTTCCCCGAATCTCACCCAAGGCCCTCCAACTCGCCACCGCTCCCGAGGGCCTCCTCAAGGTCATCGTCAGCGCCAACTCCCGTGCGATCCGCGGGAGCGACGGCACGGGCCTCGCCCCGGGGCACTTCGCCTCTGGTTTCGAGCACCGCAACCGTCCTCGCCTCGCCGGTGTTCTGAACCGTCCCGCTGTTCTCTCCGGCGGCGGAAACCCCTGGCTGGGCTTTGATCTCAAGTCCCAATCCGCCCGCTACAGCACCAATCCCGCTGTGCAGGTGATTGCAACCGACGCCGAGCCCTTCGGCGATTTCTCCCGCTTCTGGACAAGCCAGGGGAAGTCAAACCGCGGCCCGGGGCTCGGCGTCTTCGTCCCCGCCAATGGTTACTACGGCATGCGCTGCAAGCCCGAGCCGGGCACCCTCCTTCTGAAGGAGGAACCCCTCACCGTCCGTGCCTATCTCCTCCGCTTTCCCGGCGCGAGCGACGTCACCTGGCTCCCCGATCAGGGAACCGCCCAGAAGACCAACCCCAAGAAGAACCATCCGGGGACTTCGCTCTCCCTTGACACCACGACCTGGTCTCACACCATCTCGATCTCCGACTCGGTCTCAAGCCGCTGGAAGGTCTTCCTTCGGACCTCCGACGCGCTCCAGGTCATCCCCGGTGATGCGTGCCACATCACCGCGGGATCGGCCTCAGGCTCCACCGCCCTTGTCCGAGAGGTCACGCCCTCGGGTGATGGCGCGTGGATCGACTTTGTCCATCCCCTGGGCGGCCTGCCGTCCGTTGGGTCCGTCCTCCACTTCGGGCCTTGGGGCTTCGAGGTCGTCACTCACCCCTGGCCCGGCCTTCCCGCCAATGACGATGAGGCTTGGAGAGGGCTCAGTTTCGAGGCCGGACCCACGGGCGCAGGCTTCGTCGTCTATGCCTTCAGCGCATGGCGCCCCGATGTCGACGGGTATGCCTTCGGCATCGCCGGCTGGGGCGGCCACGGGTACGCCCGGCAGATCGACGAGTCCTCGCCCGAGATCATCCGCGCGTGGATGACGCTGCTCGAGGCCGACGTCTGGATCCAGGGAATCGCCCAGCAGAGTTCCGAGCCCTCGGCGATGTCCTCCTACGCCAACCTCGTTCGTCAGGCCCTTCCCGAGGTCGAACTCGTGATGGCCGGGGACATCGCCCACCACCTCAACCCGCTCGCTTCATGGCACCAGTACATCCTCGACCATGCCGCCGAGCACGATGCCATCGGGCTCTCCATCCTTCAGGACCCGCGCGTGGGCACGGTCTGGGAGCAGTACGCCGACAACCTCCGCACCGACATCGGCCATCTCACGCTTCGCGGGAACCGGCTGATTGCCGATCTCTGGACGGAACTCATCGCCAAGGCAGCCATCGATCCCTGTGCACCTGCCGATTTCGAGGGCGACGGCGACTGGGACATCTTCGATTTCCTCGCGTTCCAGAATGCCTTCGCCCTCGAGGATCCGAGGGCCGACTTCGAGGGTGACGGCGACTGGGACATCTTCGATTTCCTCGCGTTCCAGAATGCCTTCGCCCAGTGCGCCCGCTAAGCCTTCACCCCGCTCCCTCCCGCCCGTAGACTCCGCCCATGCTGCTGGGCCTCGATGTCGGCACCTCCGCTCTCAAGGGCGTCGTCATCGAACCGAGCGGCCGGGTCATCGCCGTCGAGTCCACCGGCTACCCCGTGGCACGCCCCCATCCGGGCTGGTCGGAGCAGGATCCGATGCTCTGGTGGCACGCCGCGCGGGACGTGGTCGCACGCCTGGGCGCCCACCTGCCGGCGGGGTCCATCGAGGCGATCGGGCTCAGCGGCCAGATGCACGGGCTCGTCCTGCTGGACGATCAGGCCCTCGCCTCGGGTGGCGGCGAAATCCCCGCCCTTCGACCCGCCCTCCTCTGGAACGACCAGCGCACGGCCAATCAGTGCCTCGAGATCGAACGGCGCGCCGGAGGCCGGGCCGCCCTTGTCGAGAAGGTCGGCAATGCCGCCCTCACCGGCTTCACGCTCCCGAAGATCCTCTGGGTCCGCGAGCATGAGCCCGCCCTATTCGCTCGCGTCCGTACCATGATGCTCCCCAAGGATTACCTGCGCCTCTGCCTCACGGGCGAGGCCGCGACGGATGTTGGTGATGCCGCGGGCACGCTTCTCTTTGACATCGACCGACGCCGCTGGCACGCCACGATGGCCGCCGAGTTCTCGCTCGACCCCGCCCTGCTTCCCCGCGTGAAGGAATCCGCCGAGGTCGCGGGCGTCCTGACCCCCCGCGTCGCGAGCCTGCTGGGCCTGAGGGCGGGCATCCCCGTGATCGCCGGTTCGGGGGACAACCAGGCCGGAGCCGTCGGCGCGGGCATCGTCGACGAGGGGCTGATCCTCGCGACCATCGGGACGAGCGGGGTTGTCTATGCCCACTCCGCCCGTCCCGACCGTGACCTCGGCGACCCCGCCGTTCCGGGTCGCCTCCACACCATGTGCGCCGCCGATGGTTCCATGGACCGACCGGGCCACTGGTCCCTCACCGGCTGCACGCTCAGCGCGGGCGGCGCTCTCGCCTGGGCCCGGGACCTCCTCGCCCCGGGCGTTCCCTTCGACACCCTCGTCGAAGAAGCGATGGCTGCCCCCCCCGGCGCGCGCGGCCTCGTGTTTCTCCCTCACCTCACTGGCGAGCGCTGCCCCCACCCGGACCCCTGGGCGCGAGGCGCCTGGATCGGCCTCACCGCCCGGCACACCCGTCCGGACCTCATCCGAGCCGTCATCGAGGGCGTCACCTTCACCCTCGGCGGGATCGTCGGCCTCATGCGCGACGCGGGCATCACGATCTCTCGAGCTCGTGTGGGCGGCGGCGGGGCGCGATCGCCGGCCTGGCGTCAACTCCTCGCCGACGAGTTCGGAGTCCCGCTCTCCCTTCCCACGACCGAAGAAGGCCCCGCGTTCGGCGCCGCGCTCCTCGCCGGGGTGGGTGCGGGGTGGTGGCCGACCGTCAGGGAGGCGTGTGCCGCGACGATCTCCGACCGTGAGACGATCGACCCGAGGCGGTCGGGTGAGCCCGGGCGCGATGCCGCGAGAGAGGTCTTCCGAACGCTCTACAACAGACTGGCCGGGACGATGCGTGCCCTGTCCGACGCGGACACCTGAGGCGCGATCAGCGTCGCCGCCGTCGTGCGGCGAGCCCGCCCGCCGCGAGAAGCAACCCCGCCGCGGAGGGCGCCGGAACCACGCGGTACATGACGCGGACGTTGTCGATGCCCCAGGACTCATCGTTCATCTGCTGGAGAACATACCCCCGGAACTTGATGGCGACGTGCGAGGCCTCGGGCCCGACGGTGAACGGGATCGCGATGTCGCGATAGATCGAGTCGTGGTACTGCGGATTGAACCCGAGGTGCTTGGGCCCGATGTCCGGCGCACGGAACGACTGGTACTGGTGCTGGTTCGCGAACGTCTCGTCGAACACCCATTCGCCGTTGACCTTCACGGTGAAGCGGTCCGGCCCGAAGTTCGTCGCGTAGCCGTCCCACGAGTCGATCGCGTAGAAATCGAACACGAGCATGTATTCGATCGACTTGGGCTTGCCCGTGCCGCCCCCGCCGCCTCCACCAGGCCCGCTCCCTCCGCCTGGAGGCGGCTCGCCTCCCGGAGGGGGCTCGCTTCCCGGATTGCCCTGGGAGTCCTCCGGCGGCTCGACCGCCTTGAGCGTGAGGATGGTCTCAGTCGTGTCCGAATATCTCCCGTTGAACGTCGAGAAGTTCGCGTGCGTCGTCAACGACCGGCCGCCCGTCCACTCGGGCCCGAGGCTCCCTCCCTGGAAGTTGTTGGAGTAGTACGGAATCCAGTCCTGCGCCGAGGCGAGGGTCGGAAGTCCGAGCGAGGCGAGGCACAGCGCAACGCGGATCGTGGGGTTCATCTCTCTGGTTCTCCTCGTCGAGCGCAAACGGAGACCCGATCGCGTGGCACGCGGTGGTCGGGCTCTCCGGGATGTCCTGGCGGGCGGCCCGAGGGCCGCGGTCGCTCCAAACATGCCATGGGTTCGCCCGCGGGCCCACCCCCATGGGGGGGAAGGCGTCCTCATGGGTTCCGTGCATGCCGTTGGGGAAGACGGGGGAAGCGCGCTAGACTTCCCTGATCGCGTCCCCGGGGGTAATCGGACCAGCGGACGCGAGATCCGAGAAGCAAGGGCGAGGCGACCCGGGACGACCGGCATCAGGCCACGGTCGGGGCGGGCATGGAAGGAACGAAGTGAGCGAGCAGAGCATCCGGAACGTCGCGATCATCGCGCACGTTGACCACGGCAAGACCACCCTCGTCGATCAACTCCTCCGGCAGTCCGGCATGTTCCGCGCCGGCGAACTCGACAAACTCGCGGGCGGGCAGCACGACCTCATCATGGATTCAAACGAACTCGAGCGCGAGCGCGGTATCACCATCCTCTCCAAGAACTGCGCCGTCACCTACCACTCGAGCGACGCCAACGACTACCGCATCAACATCATCGACACCCCGGGACACGCCGACTTCGGCGGCGAGGTCGAGCGCGTCCTGCGCATGGCCGACGGGTGCCTCCTCCTCGTCGATGCCTTCGACGGCCCGATGCCCCAGACGAAGTTCGTCCTGAGCAAGGCCCTCGAGTTCGGGCTCAAGCCCGTCGTCGTCGTGAACAAGTGCGACCGCCCCAACGCCCGCCCCCTCGCCGTCGTCGACGAGGTCTTCGACCTCCTTGTCGAACTCGGTGCCGACGACCACGCGATGGACTTCAAGGTCGTGTACTGCTCCGGTCGAGAGGGCTGGGCCACGACCGATCTCGCCGCCAAGGGGACCGACCTCCGCCCCATCTTCGACACGATCGTCGGTTCCGTTCCTGCAGCGGGAGGGGACCGCGCCGCGCCGCTGCAACTCCTCGTCACCACGCTGGACTACAACGACTACGTCGGTCGCATCGCGATCGGCCGCGTCTTTGCCGGGTCCATCCGCGTAGGTGATCGCGTCGCCGTCCTCCAGCGAGAGGGGCGGCGGATGGATTCTCGGGTCATCAAACTCCTCCAGTTTTCAGGGCTCAAGCGGGTCGAGGTCGACGAGGTCCACGCCGGCGACCTCTGCGCCGTGGTCGGGCTCGGGCCTGTCGAGATCGGAGACACCATCGCCGACCCCGAGAACCCCGTCGCACTCCCGACCGTCACGGTCGACGAGCCGACGATGACCATGCTCATGCGCATCAACGACTCTCCTTTCGCCGGGCAGGAGGGCGACTACGTCACCAGCCGCCAGATCCGTGACCGCCTCGAGAAGGAACTCGAACGCAACGTGGCGCTCCGCGTCAGCCAGGGCCGATCCGCCGACGAGTTCGTCGTCGCCGGACGCGGGACCCTCCATCTGGGCATCCTCCTCGAAACCATGCGACGTGAGGGGTTCGAACTCTCCGTCGGGAAACCCGAGGTCATCCTCAAGGAGATCGACGGCGTCGAGCACGAGCCCCTCGAAATCCTCGTTGTCGATGTCCCCTCACACGCCGTTGGACGCGTCATGGAACTCGCCGGCGGGCGCCGCGCGGAACTCAAGCGGATGGAATCCCGGACCGACGGCATCACGCACCTCGTGTTCGAGATCACCTCTCGCGCCCTCATCGGGCTCCGTGGCCGCGTCCTCACCGCGACCCAGGGCGAGGCGATCATGCACCACCGATTCCAGCGCTACGCGCCGACCTCCTCCGAGCCCCTCCGCCGGGCCGCCGGAGTCCTCATCGCCACCGAGTCCGGCCAGGTGACGGCCTACGCCGTCGAGGGGCTCGCCGATCGTGGCGTCCTCTTCGTCGTCCCGGGCGACAAGGTCTACGCGGGGCAGGTGGTGGGGGAGCACAACCGCGACAACGACCTGGGCGTCAACATCACCCGTGCCAAGCACCTCACGAACATCAGGTCCTCCAACAAGGAGGCAACCGTGACGCTCAAGGCCGCTCGGAAGATGTCCCTCGAGGAGGCGCTGGAGTACGTCGAAGACGACGAACTCGTCGAACTGACCCCCGAGAGCATCCGCCTCCGTAAGAAGATCCTCGACGAGGGCATGCGCAAGCGGGCCGACCGCCAGGCCAAGGACCGTGAAACCGCTCGCGCCGAAGGCTGACTTGTCCCGCGTTCGGGGAGCGCTAACATTGCTCCCACGTCAGGAGCACGCCGTCATGTACGCGATCATCGAGGAGTCGGGCGGTCAGCGGAAGGTTACTCAGGGCGATGAGATCCTCGTCGATCTGATCGACGGCGCGGCCCCCGGCCAGACCCTCACGTTCGACAAAGTCCTGGTCGTTGGCGAGGCCGGAGGCGGCGCCAAGATCGGTGCCCCCTACGTTTCCGGAGCCAAGGTCACCGGCGAGGTCGTCGAGCCCGTCGTCATGGGCGAGAAACTCGTCATCCAGAAGTTCCGGGCCAAGGTCGGGTATCAGCGCAAGACCGGCCATCGTCAGCGTTACACCAAGGTCAAGGTCACGGCCATCGCCTGACCTTCCCCCCTCTGACGCCTCCCAAAGCATGTTCAGTACTCCCCACGCGGCCACACGCGAGGGTTGACCGTGCGCCGGGGCTCTCGTTCGGGTACTCTCTGGGGGATACGCTCTCTCCGGTGTCCCGGTAGCTCAGCCGGATAGAGCAGCCGCCTTCTAAGCGGCAGGTCGGGCGTTCGAATCGCCCCCGGGACGTTGTTGAGCGAGGCGCGCAGGGACCCTTGATGGCCCAACCCAACCCGATCCCCAGATCCGTGGTCGCAGGGCCCTTCAAACTCGCCCTCGCCGCAGGGGCCGGTGCCGGGCTCGCCCTCGGCGTTCGCCAGGTCTTCGGCGGCAAGTCCTTCTGGGTTGCAACTGCCGCCGTGGCTTGTGTCGCGATCCTGTGGAGCCTCGGTCGAACCTTTCTCGCGTGGCGTCGAGCCGCGACCGGCAAGCCCCTCGCGGGAAAGATCGCCGCAGGCTTTCGTCTCGCGGGAGGAGAAGCCAAGGACTCGGGCGAGAGAGCACGGATCGACGCGCTCCGCGCCAAGTTCGAGGCCGGCGTCGCGCGCTTCCGCGAGGCGGGCAAGGACCTCTACAGCCTCCCTTGGTACCTCCTGGTCGGCGAGCCCGGATCGGGCAAGAGCGAGGCCATCCGTCACGCCCAACTCCCGTTCCCGCCGGGCCTGAACGAGCCCATGCAGGGCGCGGGCGGAACGGTCTCCATGGACTGGTGGTTCACCAACCGCGGGATCATCCTCGACACCGCGGGGCGCTACGTGATGGGACACGCCCGCCCCGCGGACTGGAAGGAACTCCTCTCCCTCCTCCGCAGGCATCGGCCCCATTGCCCCATCAACGGGCTTGTCCTGGCCATCCCGGCCGACTCGCTCGTTCGCGACAACGCCGACGTCATCCAGCACAAGGCCGAGCGCCTGGCCGAGGAACTCCAGCAGATCCAGAACGCTCTCGACGTCCGCTTCCCCGTCTTCATCCTCGTCACCAAGTCCGACAAGATCTACGGCTTTCGCGAGTTCTTCGATGTCGTCGACGACCCTCAGGTCCAGCACAGCATCCTGGGCTGGTCCTACGCCGACGAGCTCGATGCCGCGTTCGACCCAAAGAGCGTCGAGCGCGAACTCGCCTCGCTGCGCCGTCGTCTCGAAGCCCGGCGCGCCGGGATGATGCTCGACCCCGCCCACACCCTCTTCCCGGAGCACGGCCGCCGCATCGACGAACTCGACGCGATGTACGCGTTCCCCGAGTCGATCGCCAAGGTCGGCTCCCGCCTCCGCTGGTATCTCCAGTCCATCTTCGTCTCCGGCGCCTTCAGCGGGAAGCCGCTCTTCCTCCGCGGCGTCTACTTCACGTCGTCGATGCGGACCGGTGATGCCCTCGACGAGGATCTCGCCGCCGCGCTGGGCATCGGCGTCGACGATCTTCCCGAAGGCAAGGTCTTCGAGCAGGAGCGTGCGTTCTTCCTCCGTGATCTCTTCATGGACAAGGTTTTCAAGGAACGAGGGCTCGTGAGCCATGCCTCCCAGGCTCGACGGGAGCACCGCGCCCGTCGACGCCGTGGGCTTGCCGCTGCCGCGGTCGTCGTGCTCGGCATGATCGCGCTGACGATCTTTTCGTCGTGGTGGCAGTCGAACGCGGTCGAAGCCCGCAAGCAGCGCTGGGAAGCCCTCGCCCTTGCTCTCCAGGCCGAGCCCTCCCGCGCCTTTGGGCCCGACGGCTACCGCCCCGTCATCCTGCCCTTGGATCATGGCTCGCTTCCACTGCCGGCGCTGCTTGCCGAGGAATCCTCTCCCAAGGCGGCGATCGCCGTCGCGCCGGCCTTCCGTCCAGCCGCGGGCGTCATCGGTCGGTTCGCTTCCGCACGGGACCCCGAAGCCGCCCGGCTCGATGCCCTCCGGGCGATCGGAGAGGCTCGCCTCATCGCCCCGATGCTCGAGCAAGCCGCCGTCCAGCTCGATGCCTTCGCTGCACTCGACCCGACCCTCGGCGCGCATGGCCTGGCCCGGCGCACCATTGCCCTGCTTGCGCTGTGGCGGCGTGCCGGGCTTGAGCGAGCCTCCGAGCCGCCGGGTCTCGAACCTCTTGCGGTCTTCCTCCTCGCGGGCAACGAGGCCTCGATGCGAGCCTACGAGGCCGACCGCGAGGCCCTCCTCCTTGCCTTCGCCCACGCGTACGCCGACGGCGCATGGACCCACGCCTCCGCTCGTCTCTCGCCGAACCTCCGTGAGGCCATCGCCCGCGGGACTCGTTCACAGGCGGATTCGTTGGAGACATGGGCCCGTGCGCAGGGCGGTGTCGCGCCGGCCGCGGCGATGCTTCGCAACGCCCTCGCGGCCTACGAAGCCGCGGAGGCAGCCAACACCACCCGCGCCACCGGCGGCGATCGAGCGCTCGCCACCCTCGCCACGCCCCTGACCTCCGCTGATTCGCCGGGCCGCGTCATCGAGGCGATCCACCTCCTGACCACGGCCCTCAACGAACCCATCGCCCTCGTCGCCGAGAGCACACCCGACGTCGCCGTGCATCCCGAACCGCCCCGCCCGTCGCCAGACGAACGTTCCAGCGACATCGACCTCGCTCGCGACGCGGCCCTGCTCGCCCAGGCGCGGTGGGCCGCCGCGCCAAGAGCCCTCCCGCCCGCGCGCTATCCCCTCGCGGTCCAGGCCGCCGATGCGCTTGACCAGGCCCAGAGGCTCTCCGCCTCTGATCCCTCCGCCGCGGTCGCCAGGTTCCGCGAGGCCGCGGCCCTCTACGCTCGCGCGGCCGAGTCGCGTACCGAAGTCGAACGACTCGCCAGGCTCGCGCTCGAGACCGAATCGCAGAGGCTTGAGCGCATCCGGACCGATGCGAGAGACCTCCGATCCCTTCTCGATCGCATCGCCTCCCGCCGCGCCGGGGCACACGCCCGCCTGACCGCGATTGGCGATCACCCCGCGGGCCCCGCCGAACGCGCCGAGCTCGAGGTCCTCCGCCTCGACCTCGACACCCTCGACCGTGCCTCGGCGATCCTGACGCGGCTCGGCGTCACCGAGGCCGAACTCGCACGCATCGAGCAGGATGCCGAGGCCGCGCAGCGCCGCGTCGCCCAGGCCGAGCCTTCGCTCGACCCGGTGCCCGATCTCGCCGGCCTCGTTTCCTCGGCGCGAGCCGTCGAGCCCATGGCCAGCGCCTGGGTCGACTGCGATCGAGCCCGGGCACGCTGGGAACGCATCCCTGCCGGCGATCGTCCCGACGAGTCCCCCGTCGCCATCGTTGATCAAGCCGTCGCCCTCGCGGACGCGGCCTCGTTCGAGGAGGCGAGGGCGGAGTTCCTGCGCGCCCGCGACCTCTTCGAACGTGCGCACACATCATGGTCGGCCCGTGCGCTCGCCGGCGCGAGGCGCGAGGCCGAGGCCGCTCGCGAACGATGGCGAGAGGTCTTCGCCTCGCTCGAGGCCCTAGGCGTCCCGCCTCCGCCCGATGCCCTCGAAGCCGCCTCCCTGATGCGCGAGGCCGAGGAAGGAGGGCCATCCGCGGCGGTGGTCTATGTCCGTGCCCGCGAACGCTTCGATGCGTCGATCGTCTGGCTCTCGGATGAACGCCTCCGGGCCACCACGCCCGACGAGTCCGGCGCGACCGCGCTCCATGCCGCCGCCGCGGCCGGATCCGTGCCCGACCTGCGCCGAGCCCTTGCGCTGGGGGCGGGCGTCGACGACCGCACCAGGTCCGGGGCCACACCCCTCTCCCTCGCCGCAGCCGCTGGCCACGCCGAGGCGGTCCGATCGCTCCTGCAGGCGGGCGCGAACATCAACGGCCTGGGAGAGGGCGACCGCCCGGTCATCTTTGCCGCCGTGGCCAGGCCGGAGATCTTCTCCCTCCTCGTCGAGCGCGGGGCAAATCTCTCGACGAAGTTCCTCTTGGAGACGCTTCTCCACGCGATCGCCCGTGTCCGCTCCACCGCCGAGTCCGTCTCCGAGGACCAGCAGATCCAGATGGCGACCACGCTCCTGGACCGCGGCGCCAACATCAACGCGCTCAACGGCTCGCGCGATACCCCGCTCGATGTCGCCGAGCAGAGCGGATCCTCCAGGCTCTTCACCTTCCTCCGCGCCCGCGGCGGAACGTCCGGCCGTTGATCACGGGTATACTCGCCCGCTCGACTATTCGGAGACCACTCGATGCTCGGACGCCTCTCCCTCGTGTTGATCGCCGCGGGGCTCTTTCTCTCGGGTTGCGGCGGCGGCGGCGGGTCGAGTTTCCGCGTCCGCGTCGTCACCGAACCCCCGGGCGCTCTCGTCTCGCTCACCAGGCCCGGCGCGTCCTCCGGCGACAAGCCCCGCGCGGCCCCCTTCGAGACCACCCTCAACTTCCGCGCCGAGGGCGGCGACTGGGGCCTTGAAGCCTCGCCCGTCGGCGAAGCCCAGGAAAACCACGTCGTCACCCGGCGCGCCATCACCCGCGCCCAGGTCGAGGGCCTCGCGGTCGATGGCTCCGCCCGCATCCTCCGCATCCCGCTCGATGAGAAGGAGTTCATCGAACTCGGCCACTACGAACTCGTCTACGACCCCCAGCGCGGCTGGTGCGCCATCTGGACCCGCCGTCGAGCCTATCGGCAGACCCAGGACCCCCAGGGCGCCGTCGAGAGCGTCAACTTCGAGGACCCCGGCAAGGCGATCCGAAGCCTCTCCATCGCCCCCGCGGGCGACCGACTCGCCTTCTCTTCCCTCGAGATCGTCCACAACCCGGGCCGTTCCGCCGAGGAACTCGAAGTCGCCCGAAAAGCCAAGATCACCCTCGACCCCGCCGACGACTGGTTCCACACCGTTTCCGGCGCCAGGCTCCGGGCCCTCGTCCTTGCGGGGACCCGCGTCGAGAACCTGACCCTCGCCGACGCCAAGTACCTCGACATCGCCTTCACGCCCGATGGCCAGCGCGTCATCTTTACCGGCGACCGCAAACGCACCTCACGCCTCGACCTCGAAGCCAAACTCGACCGCTCGCAGAGCGCGATGGAGCATGTCACCACCCACCTTCGCGACGGGGACGCCTTCGACCCCTCCGTCGGTGCTCCGGAGAACATCGCCTATTGCGAGATCTCACCACGGTGGTCTCGCCTCGACGACACCGAAATCATGCTCAAAATCGGCCGGTCCGGCAACCCCTCCTCCGTCACTCGAGGATACCACCCCGCCATTTCCCCCGACGGCACCAAGATCGCCTTCATCCATGAGGGCAACCTCCGCGTCATCTCCTCCGACGGCACCACCACCAGCGATCTCACCTCCGACGCTCGCGAGATCACCGATCGCTTCCGCGCCAGCCTCAGGAACCCGCGCGACATCGAACGCTTCGATCGCTTCGAGCGCGACCGCCTCTTCTCCGCCTATTCACACCCCGCGTGGACCCCCGACGGCCGCTTCATCCTCTACGTCGGCATGAAGAACTTCGACACCGACGGCAGGCCCACCGAGGACATCTACGCCGTCTCACTCGACGGCACCACCACCCTCCAACTCACCGCGAACCGCTCCGCTGATCGCTGGCCCGTCGTCACGCCCGACGGCAAGTCGATGTACTTTCTCTCCAATCGCGGCAAGCGCTGGGGCGTCTGGAAGATGGCCCTCCCCCCGGAACTCCGAGCCTCGCGCTGATCCCCTCCCCTTCCAATATGCCCGACAGGAGTTGAACCTGTAACCTCCGCCTTCGGAGGGCGGCGCTCTATCCAGTTGAGCTACGGGCACGCAACCCGCGGCGTTTGCCGCGAACGGGTGGATGCTACGATCGCCGACCCCTTCGGGCAACGGGATTACCTTGGCTCTCCACTCCACCTCCGGATCGGCCCCCACACCGCTCGTCCCCGTGCTGGTGGCCTCGTTCCTCTCCAGCATCGGGACCGGCGTCGTCACCAACGGCGTCTTCTTCATCAGCGCCCAGGGGTACGCCTTCTCCAAGACCGACAACTACTGGCTCGCCCTCGTCCTGGGCATCACCTACATCGCCGGTGCGTCCCAGGCAGGCCGCATCATGGGCGCCTTCTCTCGCCTCGGTATCTCGACCCGAGCCCTCCTCGGGGCCCAACTCGCCGCCATGGCCGCGCTCGCCGCCCTCCCCTGGGCCGCCGGTCTCGTTCTCGGGGGGCGACCCGTCTGGGCCCTCTGGGTCCTGGTCATCGTGTATAGCCCCATCTCCGGGATCCTCTGGCCCACGATCGAGTCCTACGTCTCAGGCGGGCGCGACGGCCCGTCCATGCGCCTCGCCCTCGGCCACTTCAACTGGGTCTGGTCTTCTGCCACCGTCCTTGCCCTCCTCTTCATGGGCCCCCTCGTCGAGGATCGGCCCGTTGAGATGCTCGCCGCGCTCGCGGCCCTCCACATCCTCACCATCCCCTTGCTCGCCTGGTTCACAAAGGAACCCGGCGCTCACGGCGATGGCCACACTCCCGATCCTCGCTCCGTCGAACTCCTCCGTGTCTTCCGAGTCCTCCTTCCGGTCTCCTATGCCGTCGCCACCGCCATGGGGCCATACCTTCCCACCGCGCTCGAATCGCTGGGCGTTGATGGCCGTTGGCGGGCGCCGCTCGCCGGGGTCTGGCACGCCGCCCGGGTCTTCGTCTTCGTTGCCCTTGGTCTCTGGCATGGCTGGCACGGTCGGTGGTGGCCGGCATGGATCGCCACCCTCCTTCTCATCGCGGGGTTCTCGCTCGTCGTGCTCTCAGGTGGGAGCGAAGCCCTCGGGCTCGGGATCTTCATCTCGGGCCTCTTCGCCTTCGGCGTCGGCATGGCGACGATCTACACCTCCGCCCTGTACTACGCCCAGGAGGTTGGCTCTGCGAAGGTCGGCGCGGGCGGAGCCCACGAGGCCTTCATCGGGATCGGCTACAGCGTCGGGCCCACGTTCGGGCTTGTCGCCTCGGGGGCTGTTCGAGCCGGGATCCTTTCCGAGAGGCGTTTCGAGTCCTCCGTCGTCCTGATGGTCGGGGTCGTGGCCGCCGCCATCGTCCTTCCCGTCTTTCTCAAACGACGATTCTCCCGACGCCGAACCCGGGCTCGCGCATCTCAATAATTGGGATAGGCCCCGGTTCGGCTTCCGAATCACTGGGGTGTGAAGGAACCACCCGTCCGATATGATCGGATGATGGTCGGGAGGATTCAGGAGGCTCATCGCCCGCACCAGGGTGGTCGATGGTCGGTACAACATCCAGACTTGGGCTTTGCCCGAGAACAGGCCCGATGGGCCGGGGGCACGTTCGTATGACGTTCAAGCGATGGACGCGTGGGTTCTTGGCGGCTCCGGTGGTGGCGGCCACGTTCTTCTCCGCCCTGGCGGTCGAACCCGCACGCGGCGCCTGGGCCGGCGCTCGCCTTCACGATGAATCCTGGCATGAGCGAGTCTGGGAGGCTGCGCGTACCGGCCGCCTCGACACCCTCATGGCGCTCCTCGACGTCACGCCACAGGGGTCCGATCCCTCCTCTGCCGCCCTCCGCGAATCCGTCGAACTCCTCAAGGCCAACCTCGCCAAGCGAGAGGCCCTGCGCCTCGAACAGGCCTCCAAGGTCGAAGAGGAACTCACCAAGCACCTCACCGGCGAGCAAACCGAGAAGGCCATCAGTTCCGCCCTTGTTGCCGCGGTCGAGCTCTACATGCTCTCGTCCGACAAGAACGCCTTCCTGCGCGAGCCCAGGATCAGCGACCTCGTTCGCCTCGCCGAGCGGGCCGCCAAGGCCGCCGAGGCCCGGGGCGACTGGCTCCGCTCCAACGAACTCTTCTATCGCCTCAATGTCCTCCTCGAAGAGCAGGGGACCTACCGCGGCGATGTCATTCGTCAGAACCAGCGCCTCTCCATGATCCGCCTCTACGCCCCCGAGAAACTCTGGGAACTCCGCAACCGCCTCGCGACCGAGGACGGCGGCAAGCCCCTCCCCCCCTACAACCCCGTCGGCGATCGCTTCGAACAGAAACTCCGCGGCATCGATTCCTCGATGGTCACCAAGGCCGTCTCCACCGCCGCCGAACGGCACATCGACCGTTCGGGCATCGGCATGGACAAACTCATCACCGGCGGGCTCGACGCCGTCCGAACCATGATCTCGACCGGCGACCTCGCCGCCGTCTTCCCCAACATCGAGTCCCAGCCCGCGCGTGCCCGCCTCGAGCAGTACATCGACGACCAGAAAGCCCGCCTCGCCGTCCAGGGGCGCGGCGCCGGAAGCATCGAACTCAACCGCGTTGTCCGAGGGCTCCTCGACGCCAACCGCGAGTCCACCCGCATCCCCGACGAGGCCATCCTCCACGAGTTCGGCAACGGCGCCATGGGCGTCCTCGACGAGTATTCCGCCATCATCTGGCCCGACGAGATCCGCCGCTTCGAACGCAACACCCAGGGCCGATTCGTCGGCATCGGAGTCCAGATCCAACTCGACGAACTCTCCAATATCAAGGTCGTCACGCCCCTGGAAGGAACCCCCGCCCAGCGCGCCGGCATCCGCGCCGGTGACCTCATCAAGAAGGTCAACGGCGCCTCCACCGTCGGGTTCTCACTCGACCAGGCCGTCGATGTCATCACCGGCAAGGCCAATACCTCCGTCACCCTCACCATGGAGCGCCTCGACGAGGACGGCAAGCCCGTCGAGAAAGAGTTCAACATCAAGCGCGCCACGATCGAACTCAAGTCCGTCAAGGGCTGGAAGCGGCTCGGCACCGGCGAGGAGCGCTGGGACTGGTTCGTCGATCCCGTCCACCGCATCGGCTACGTCCGCCTCACCGGCTTCTCCGAGACCACCACCCTCGAGTTCGACCGCGCCCTCGCCGAGATGAAACGTCAGCGCGCCCAGGGCGTCATCCTCGATCTTCGCTTCAACCCCGGCGGCCTCCTCGATCAGGCCGTCATGATCGCCAACCGCTTCATCGGCGGCGGGAACGTCATTGTCTCCACCCTCGATGCCGAGGGCGCCGCTCCGCGCAGCCAGGAGAAGGCACGCAACATCTCCGCCTCCCTCGCCAACTTCCCCGTCGTGGTCCTCGTCAACGAGGGCGCCGCCTCCGCCAGCGAGATCGTCTCAGGCGCCCTCCGCCACTACGGCGACGCCGGGCAGATCCGCTCCCTCCTCGTCGGCCAGCGCACCTTCGGCAAGGGAAGCGTCCAGAATGTCTGGCCCCTCACCGGCGACGCCGCCCTCAAACTCACGACTCAGTTCTACGCCCTTCCCGACGGCTCCGTCATCCACCGCAAGGTCGGCGCGCCCTCCTGGGGGGTCCAGCCCAACATCACCATCGAGATGCTCCCCGACCAGATCACCCAGGCCTACACCCTTCGCCAGAACGCCGATGTCCTCAGACTCGACGAGGCCGGAAAGATCATCCCCGACGACGAACCCTCCAACCCCGATGACCTCATCGCGAAGGGTCTCGACCTCCAACTCCACACCGCCGTCGTCCTCCTCCAGTCTCAACTCGCCCCCAGGGGCGATCGCGCGGCCCTCGACCGCTAGGCCTAGCATCCTTGTCCCCGAGATTGTGGGGGTGAGGATCACGATGGGAAGCACGGCTGTCAGTTCCGCGACCACCCTCCGTCCGTCCGACCGGCTCGCCGACGAGGTCCTCCTCGGCTGGCTGCGCGACATGCTCCTGATTCGTGAGTTTGAGAACCGCAGCGGGCAGGCCTACCAGCAGGCCAAGATCGGCGGGTTCCTCCACCTTTACACCGGACAAGAGCCCGTTGCCGTCGGCACCGTCGCCGCTGTCCAGCCCGACGACCCCATCGTCCACGCCTACCGCGATCATGGACACGCCCTTGCTCGCGGGATGAGCCCGCGGGCCTGCATGGCCGAGATGTTTGGCCGCCTCCCCGGTTGTGCCAAGGGCAAGGGTGGGTCCATGCACATGTTCGACAAGCCCCACTGGTTCTTCGGGGGTCATGGCATCGTCGGTGCCCAGACGCCCCTGGGGGTCGGGCTCGCCTTCGCCGCCAAGTACGAACTCGAAGTCCTCGGCGCCGCCCTGGAAAACCCCGGTGTCGAGCCCGGACAGCCCGCAAGGAAGAAAGTCGCCCTCGCCTTCCTGGGCGATGGCGCGCTCAACCAGGGTGCTCTCCACGAGGCCATGAACCTCGCGGGCCTCTGGTCCCTCCCCTGCATCTTTGTCGTTGAAAACAACCTCTACTCCATGGGGACTCGGATCGATCGCGGGACCACGTCCCCCGACGCCCTCGTCCGCAAGGGCGAGGCCTACGCCATCCGCGCCGAGACCATGGATGCCTTCGACGTCGTCGAGTTCTACGACGCCTTCAAGCCGCTCGCCGACTGGTGCCGCGAGAACCAGAAGCCCGCGTTCGTCGATGTTCGAACCTACCGCTACCACGGACACTCGATGTCCGACCCGCAGAAATACCGCACGAAGGAGGAGGTCGACGCCTTCAAGGCCAAGGACGGCATCGAGGCCCTCGCCAGCCTCCTCATGTCGCCCAGGCCCTCTGCCTCCAACGGCTCGTCGCGATCCGCCAAGCCCAAGCCCCGCGGGTGTCTCACCAACGAGCGCTACGAGGCCATGCAGAACGAGGTCCGGGAGGTTGTCCGCGAGGCCATCGACTTCGCCGAAAACGCTCCTGCCCCCGACCCTGTCAAGGAACTTTACGCCGACGTTCTCCTCAACCCTCAGCCGGGAATGAGCCCCAGCGGCGACTACATCCATGGCGCCAAGAATCCCCTCCTCTGATCGATCGCCCTCGCTTCCCTACAATCTAGACGAATGACTCCGAATCGCGCCTATCTCTCCGTCGAGGCCTGGCCCCTTGCCTGGGATGAGCCGCGAAGGGTCGACGCGATCCGCACCCTCCTCTCCACCGACGCCTTCCGTGCAAGGGAACTCGCCCGAAGGGCCGTCCCGGCCATCCTCGCACGCGTCTCGGTCGAGCACGGCGAGAAGGCCGCGCGCGAGATGACCTCGTGGGGGGCCCTCGCCGCCTGCATCCCCGGCCCCCGCATCGAGGCGATGCTCGAACCCGCGATGGCGAAGTCCTTCACGCGTCCGTCCGCCTTGTTCGAGTTCGAGACATGGAAGGGGCCCCCGGTCGGCGTCGATCCCTCCAGGATCTCCGCCATCGTCCGAGCCCACGCACGCGTCCGAAAGGGCAAGCCCGACGGCGACTTCGGTGTCGAGGGGCTCCACCAACTCCACGGGACCCTCGGCGCGGAAGCCTGGGACCAGGGACCCACACGCCGCGCCCGTCTCCACGTCGTCGAACTCCTCGACATCCACACCATCGACGACAGGCACGTCCGCATCTCGGGCGACAAGTGCGGGTTCGACGCCCTTGGCCCTGCCCACGCCGGCACGTCCCGCGAGAACGTCGATGCGCTCACCGCCCTCCTCGCTGACGCCGCTGGAGGGCTGACGGTTGACGCCGGCTTCGAACAGGCCCGCTTCCTGGGCGAGTTCTCCGCCGACTTCGGCGCGACCGCCGATCACAAATCCTTCGAGGCCTTCAGCGTCTACTCCGCCTGGCGGGCCTGCATGGCCGCCGCCCTCCGCCCTCGCGAGTGACCCCACCCCGAACGCTCCTACCATCCAAATCCCGCCCCGGCGGGAATCCGGAGTCATCGATGCGCGAGATCCAGTTCCGTGAAGCCCTCCGCGAGGCCATGAGCGAAGAGATGCGACGCGACCCGCGCATCTTCCTCATGGGCGAGGAAGTCGCCGAATACAACGGAGCCTACAAGGTCTCCCAGGACATGCTCAAGGAGTTCGGCCCCAAGCGGATCATCGATGCACCGATCTCCGAGAACGGGTTCGCAGGCCTTGCCGTGGGCGCCGCGATGTACGGCCTCCGCCCCATCATCGAGTTCATGTCCTGGTCCTTCAGCCTCGTCGCCGCCGACCAGATCCTCAACAACGTCCCCAAGATGCGCTACATGTCCGGCGGGCAGTGGGGGTGCCCCGTCGTTTTTCGTGGCAACGACGGCGCCGGCGGCCAACTCGGCTCCACCCACTCCTGGTGCGTCGAGGGGCTCTTCTCCAACGTCCCGGGCGTCAAGATCGCCATTCCCTCTTGCCCCCACGATGCCAAGGGCCTCCTCAAGACCGCCATCCGCGACGAAGATCCCGTCTTCTTCCTCGAGTCCGAACGCATGCTCGGCGATCGCGGGCCGGTCCCCGAGAACGAGTACACCATCCCCTTCGGACAGGCCGAACTCCGTCGTGGCTCCTGGGAAAAGAACCCGGACTGCACCCTGGTCAGTTTCGGCCGCCCCGTCAACTTCTGCCTCGATGCCGCCGACGAGCTCGCCAAAGACGGCATCTCCACCCACGTCCTGGACATGCGCACCATCCGCCCCCTCGACATCGACTCCATCATCCGCAGCGTGAAGATGAGCGGACGCATCGTCGTGGTGGATCAGTCCTGGCCCTTCGCCAGCGTCGCGACCGAGGTCATCACCCAGGTCTGCGAACGCGCCTTCGACTGGCTCGACCACCAGCCCCTCCGCGTCAACTCCGACGATGTCCCCGCACCCTACGCCAAAAACCTCGAAGCCGAGTTCCTTCCCCACAAGGGCAAGATCATCGCCGCCGTCCGTGCCGCCCTCGGCCAGGAAGCCTCCCGCTGACCCCCCCCCGGCCTTCCGGAGGACCACCCCGCCATGCCCATCGAAGTCACCATGCCCCGCCTCTCCGACACCATGCAGCAGGGCACCATCATCAAGTGGCATGCCGCCGAGGGCGCTCCCGTCCGCACCGGTGAGGTCTTCGCCGACATCGAAACCGACAAAGCCACCATGGAGCAACAGTCCTTCGACGACGGCGTCCTCGCCTATCGTGCCGTCCAGGAGGGCGCCACCGTCGCCGTCGGAACCCTCATCGCCGTCATCGCCTCCGCCGGCGAAGACTGGCAGGCCGTCAAGTCCACGTACGCCGGCGGCTCGGCTCCCGCGAAGGCCCCGTCAGACTCCGCCACCAAGCCCGCCGCCGCACAGGCCACCGCGCCCTCTCCCTCCTCCCTTGCAAAGGAATCTCCCGCCCCGGTCGCCGCCGAACCCAAGCCCGACGGTGGCGCCTCTCGCGTCTTTGCCAGCCCGCTTGCACGCAAGGTGGCCGACGAACACGGGGTCGATCTTCGTTCACTCCAGGGCAGCGGCCCCGGCGGCCGGATCGTTCGCGCCGATGTCGAAGCCGCAGCCTCTTCACCCGCCCCCGAGCCTCGCCGGAAAGGCCTCGCTCCCGCCGCAAGCGTCGCGGTCCCGGCGTTTGAGCCCGTCGCCCAGCCCGGCGGCCTCGAGCCTCGCACCGTTGCCCTCTCCAACATGCGGCGCACGATCGCCTCCCGCCTCGTCGAGTCCAAGACCTCCATCCCGCACTACCAGGTCACCGTCAACGTCGACATGGACCCCCTGCTTGACCTGCGCGAACGCCTCAACGATCAACTCGGCGCCCAGGGCGTCAAACTCTCCGTCAACGACTTCCTCGTCCGCGCCTGCGCCCTCGCGATGCACGAGCATCCCTTCCTCAACTCACGCTGGGTCCAGTCGGGCCAGGACGCCTCCATCGAAGTCCTCCCCCGTGTCAACATCGGTGTCGCCATCGCCCTGCCCGAAGATCGCGGCGGCGGGCTCGTCGTCGCCACCCTCCGGGACGCCGATCGCATGGGCCTCCGCCAGATCTCCGCCTCCACCAGACGCCTCGCCGACAAGGCCCGCACCAAGGGCCTCTCCATCGAGGAAATGGCCGATTCCACCTTCACCATCTCCAACCTCGGCATGTTTGGCGTCGATCACTTCACCGCCATCATCAACCCCCCCAACGTCGCCATCCTCGCGGTCGGCGCCGCCGTCGAAAAGCCCGTCGTCCGCGGCGGCGCCATCGTCGTTGGTCGCGAGATGTCCATGACCATGTCCAGCGACCACCGCGTCGTCGATGGCGCCATGGCCGCCCGATACCTCGCCGGCGTCAAGGGCATGCTCGAGAAGCCCGCCACACTCCTCGTCTGATCACCGCCGGGTTCGAGCTGTGCGGCGAGCCGCCTCGCCGTCGCTTCATCGAACCAGGCCCATGTCCGGGCTCATCCAACTCCCGCCGCCCTCGCCCGCCTCACGGGTCCATCGCTTCCTCCACCATCGCGGCTCCCTCCAGCCTCGATCGGAAGAACCACCACCCCGAGTCCGTCGCCACCTTCAGCATCAATCGGTTCCACCCCGCGCGCAACTCCACCTCGGCCTCCACCGTCGTCGGGACGTTCCCGAGCGCGCTCACCGACGCGACCTTCTCCCCGTTCACCCACGCCTCCACCCCTTCGAGCGCCTCGACCGCCAGCCGCATCCCCTGCGAGTCCCGCGACCTTACGTGCGTCACCGCATAGGCCACCTTCGCCCGCCCACCCATCGACTGCCACACGTTGATCGTCTTCCCGTCCCCCGCGACCACCGCCGGCATCCATCCCAGCCATTTCCCACCGGTCTCATACCACCGCTCTCGATCCGCGCCGACACGCTCCACTTCCTGAGGCTGAGCCTCCAGCCGTCGCGAAGGATCAAAGTCAAACGGCCCCACCACGCGCCACCTTGTCAGGTGCCGCGCTCGTCGCTCCAGTTCCCACTCCGCCGAGACTCGCCTCTTCCCGATCTCAAACTCCAGCGTCGCCCTCCGTCTTGACACCAGCCCCAGGGGAGGCTCCTCGAGCGCCGCCAGCGGCCCACGGACCATGGCGCGCGAGACCTCGACAAGGTCCACCATCCCCGCGAAATGCAGCGTCACCGACCCCCCGATCAGGTCCGCGAGTTCCAGCCTCGCCCTCCTTCCGATCCCTGACCCTCGCCCGCCTCCGATCACGTGCACGCCTTGCGTGTCGGCTCTCACCCCCAGCCCCGTCGCGATCTCCCACAGCGTCCCGGGCACGCGCTCGCCGCGACGAGCCATCGCCTCCAGCGCATCAAGCGGATCGCTCCACCCGTTCGCCCCTTGCCCCAGCGCCTCCCGCAGCCGCGATGCTCGCCTAGCCAGCGCCGCGGCACCGTGATCGGCGGTTTCCATCACCACCCTCGCCGCAAGCCCCTCCCCCCCACGCGGGATCTCCCCGAGGGCGAGCCGCGCCCGGTCCCCAGCGTGCTCCACGCGCACTTCGCCGCCCGCACGCGTCGCCTCGACGATCCGAGACACACCTCGCAACTCCACCACGCAGAGCGACGACGCGGGCTCCCCCGGGAACGATCCGACCCGCGGCCCGATCCTCAGGTCAACCGCCATGCGTCCGCCGGCCACCTCGCTCCACGTTGCCTCCATCGGCGTCTTCGCGAACTCGCCCCGCTCGTGCCCGCGAGACCGCCCGTCGTCCTCGTACACCTCGCCCCGCCCCGCACGTCCAGGCTCGCCCGGATAGCACACGATCACCACCTCGTGCAGAGGCGTGGTTCCCATCCGCAGGGTGACCGCCTGCGTCGCTACAGGCGTCCCCCCCGCGACGAACAGGGGAGATTCGTCGATCGTCGCCGCAACGATCGCGTCCGTGCCCTCACGCCCGGGGGCGAACCGTTCCCCGGTCTCCCACTCGAACCAGCCCGCGTGATCCACCGGTGGGAACCACACCCCTCGCGTCGCGACGTGCCTCTTCCCGATCCCCGGCGTCACGATCGGCGCGGCCAGCAGCGACGCCCCGAGCATGTATTGCGTCGGCACGTGATAGGCCCGCTCATGCCCCGCGTGGTCGTGGTACATCGCCCTGACCAGCGGGATCATCTCCTCGTTCGCCCGCCGCACCCCCGTATAGATCTCCGGGAACACCGCCGATCTTCGCTCGAACGCCGCACGCTGCGCCCGAACGAACCTCGGCGCGCACAGCCAGGGCCGACGATCGAGGTTCAGGGCGCACGTCGAGTGCAGCCGCAGCACCGGGCTCGCCGCCCCGAACTGCACCCACCGCGTGACCAACTCCTCGTTCCGAGGCCCGAAGTGCCCCCCGATGTCGTGCGACCAGAAGAAACACCCCGCGTTGCCCGCCGTCGCCGTCATCCCGACCTGGAACGCCAGCATCGCCCACCCGGCGTGCGCATCCCCCGAGAAGTGGATCGGGTGGCGATGGTCCCCCCATCCGCCCCAGCGACTGAACGAGGCGCCCCTCGTCCCCTCCCGTTGGGTGTGCTCGAAGTACAGCCGGTTCAGCCACGCCAGGTTGGGGAGATCCGGGATCGATCGTGCGAACGTCCCCTGCTGCCAGTCCAGCCACCAGAAGTCCACACCTTCACGCTCCAGCGGCGCGTGCACCTCCGCGAACAGCGCCCCCTGATACGCCCGATCCGCCGCGTCATACGACACCGTCTCTCCGCTCGCCGCGTCTCGCCCCAGCGCGCGCATGAACGCCGGGTACGCGTCCTCGTGCGGCCCCACCCCCGCATACGGATGCAGGTTCAGCGTGACCGACACGCCTCGCGCGTGCATCACCCGGAGCATCGCCTCCGCATTGGGCAGGAGCGTCCGGTTCCACGACCACCCGCACCACCCCTCCCGATGCCAGTCCATGTCCAACACCAGCACATCGAGCGGGAACCCGTGCTCGTCATACTCCCGGATCAGACGAAGGAACTCCTCCTGGTCGTACGGCCAATACCTCGAGTACCACGACCCCAGCATCACCTTCCGCGGCATCGGGACGCGTCCCGCGATCTCGCCCAGCGAACGCATCGCCGCACGGAAGTCGTCGCCGTACGCGAAGAGATACCAATCCATCCCGCCCCCTGGCCTCGCCGCCACCCACGCGCCCTCCCCCTCACCCACCACGAGGTGACGCCGCGAGTCATCCAGCAGAAACCACCCCTCCCGCGAGAGCACGCCATCCCCCAGCGGCACCGCCTCCACCGCCGTGTCCAGCGTCTCGGTGGTCCCCCCGAGGTTCCCGCGCGACGACATCCCGGGACGCCATTCCACCTCACCGGATCCTTTGCGGATCCTCACCCGCAGGTTCCCCTCGTGAAATCCGCGGCCGTCCGGTGTGTACACGAGTTCGAACGCCCCCGTCCTCAGCACCACCGGCGGTCCGTGCGCCTCCGCCTCCACCACCTCCCATGCCCTGTCTCGCCTCGACGCGAACAGCGACGGCGAATCGACGAATCGACCCTCCGGGTGGTGCTCAAGCCGGACGAGCGTGTCCGTGATCCGTGTAAGTCTCGCGGTGGGCATGCGTGGGCGATACTGTACAGGAGGAGACACGCATGCTCAGCCGTCAGATCGGGAAGATCCTCCGGGGCAAGGCCACCCCGTTCCAACTCGCCTCGGCCTGCGTCCTCGGGTCCATGATCGGGTTCGTCCCGGGCGTCTTCGAGGGCCCGGGCGTGGTCGCCGTCGTCCTCGTCCTCGCCCTCGTCATCATCAACGCCAACCTCATGCTCGCCGGCCTCGTCGCCGGAGGATGCAAACTCCTGGCCCTCCTCGGCGTGCAGGTCCTCTTCCTTGTCGGACGCGCCGTCCTCGACGGCCCCCTCCAGGGACCCATGCGCACCGCCATCAATGCGCCTGTCCTCGCCTGGCTCGGACTCGAGTACTACGTCACCACCGGCGGCATCGTCGTCGGTTTCCTCCTCGGGCTCGTCATCGCCGGTTTCGTCATCGCCACCGTCGGGGTCTTCCGCGCACGAATGTCCAGACTCGAAGAGGGCTCCGAACTCTATCGCAAGTACACCTCCAAGTGGTGGGTCAAGGCCCTCGCCTGGATCTTCCTCGGCAAGGGCAAAGGGAAGGCCACCTACGCCGAACTCGCGAAGAAAAAGATCGGGCTTCCCATCCGCCCCCTCGGCGTCGCCCTTGCCTTCTTCCTCGCCGTCCTTGCCTACGTCCTCTGGTCCTTCCAGAACGAGTGGCTCGTGCGTGAGGCCGCCGTCCGGTCCCTCCAGACCGCCAACGGCGCAACCGTCGACATCACCTCCGCCCGCCTCGACCTCGCCAAGGGTGAACTCCGCCTCACCGGCCTTGCCATGGCCGACATCTCCGATCTCAAGCGCGACCGCCTCCGCGCCAAGGAAGCCGCTGCCACCCTCGGGACGCGCGACCTCCTCCGCAAGCGCCTCGTCATCGATTCCATCGAACTCACCGAGGCTTCCACCGGCGAGCCACGCCTCATCCCGGGCCGACGCTTCCGTCTTCCTATTGCCCAATGGCCCAAGGCCGCCGCCCGTTCCGCACCCTCCATCGATGATCTCCTCAAAGAGCCCGAAGTCTGGCGCGAACGCCTCGAAACGATCGGCCGATGGCTCGAAGACCTCTCCAGACGCCTCCCCGATGAGCCCGCCGATCCCACCAGCCCCGTCGATCCCGACGACGACCGCGAAACCCTCCGCGAACGCCTCGCGCGCGAGGCCAAGGCCCTCGGCTACGCCAACGTTCGCGCCCTCCACCTCGTCGAGGGCTCCCCGCGGATCCTCGTCAAGGCCGTTGTCGCCACCGGCGTCAAGACCCCTGAGGCCGACAACGTCACCCTCGTCGCCACCAACCTCGCCTCCGAGCCCTGGCTCGTCGATGACCCCGCCAGAATCCGCTTCGAGATCGCCCAGGGCCGTTTCGCCGAACTCACCCTCGCCGCCCTCGCCCGCGGCGCCGCCGCTTCCGCGACCCCCGTCCACAACGCCTTCCGCTGGCGATACACCAAAATCGACGCCGACAAGGCCGCCTCCCTCCTCAAGTCCTCCGGCTCTCCCGTCCTCAAGGGCGGGACCGTCGATCTCCTCTGCGAACGAGGGCGCTTCGCCCAGTCCCCCCAGGGCCAGACCATCGTCAGTTTCCCCGTCGCCATTGTCGTCCGAAACACCGTCATCACCATCGACGGCGCGGGCTCCGCGCCGATCGAGAAGATCGCCTTTCCCGTCCGCATCCACGGCGCCCTCTCCGATCCTTCCATCTCCATCAACCACGATGCCCTCGCCAAGGCCCTGACCAACGCCGGCGCCGCCGCCCTCGCCGCGAAGGTCCGCGAGCGAGCCCAGGCCGAGATCGACAAGGCCGTCGGAAAGGTTGGCGATCAACTCGCCGACAAACTCGCCGACAAACTCGGCGACGACCTCCCCATCGACCTCGGCCCCGCCACCGATGTCATCCAGGATGCCGCGGGCGATTCCGCCAAGGACCTCATCGGGAACCTCCTGGGCAACCGTCCCAAGAAGGACGACAAGAAGCCCGACCCCCCGAAATAGGGCCCCCTCCGTCCTCTCCGCTCGCCCGTCCTCCCGATCCACAATCAGTTTGCACCCGTGCGCGCCGATCCTCTTCCCGGACCTCTCTCTTCTCAAGGAGGGGAAAAGGGGAGGGCCGGAGGTCCTTCGGACGTCCGGAGGGGAACGCGGGGCGCTTGGCGAGAGCCGAGCGCCCCGTTTTCATTCCACCCCTTCTCGACGCCCCGGCCACCTGCTATCGGACTGGCCACTTCGACCCGCGCCCCCGTTGCCGCCCCTCCAGGCGTCGGGCCCGGCGCAGTCCCTGCGTGTTGATCGAACGCCTCCAAAGTCCCCAGGATGAACAGACGACAGAACGGGCACGCCTCATGGAGCGCGCCCGCACGGCGCGCGGGGCGGGTCCGTTCCGGCTGAGCAAGGAAGATACCCATGACGTTCAACGTCCCTCGTCGGAAGTCCACCGTACTCTCCGCCTCCATCCTCCTCGCCCTCGCCGGCACGCCTGCCGCACTCGCCCAGACCGATCCCTTCGGGGGCACCGGGGGCGACATCCGCAACCCCCTCGGTTCCGACCGCGACGACCTCGCCAGCGGCGTCCGCGTCGACGAGAACCTCCTCGTCGATCTCCACGTCAACGACGAGGACCTCTCCTCCGTCCTCCAGATGCTCTCCATCCAGTCCCAGCGCAACATCGTCGCCTCCAACAAGGTCTCCGCCACCGTCACCGCCAACCTCTACGGCGTCACCTTCTACGAGGCCCTCGACGCCATCCTCCACGTCAACGGCTACGGCTACATCGAGCGCGGCAACTTCATCTTCGTCTACACCCTCGACGAGATCATCGAGATCGAGAAGCAGTCCCGCCAGCGCACCTGGCAGGTCATCACCCTCTCCTTCCTCAACGCCATCGACGCCGCCGAGTTCGTCACCCCGCTCCTCTCCGACGGCGGGCAGATCAAGACCAACGGCAAGGCCTCCGACTTCCGCCTTCCCGACAAACTCCCCGTCGGCGCCGAAGACTTCGCCAACGCCTCCACCCTCGTCGTCCACGACTTCGCCGAGAACATCGACGCCATCAAGCAACTCCTCGCCCAGATCGACCAGCGCCCGGCCCAGTTCCTCGTCGAGGCCACCGTCCTCCAGACCGCCCTCCAGGAAGCCAACGCCTACGGCGTCGATTTCTCCGTCATCGCCGGAATGGAGTTCACCGACTTCGTCGGCGGCGGCCTCGGGCCCCTCAAGCTCGTCGACGGGATGATCACGGGCCGCGGCAGCCAACTCGCCGGCGGCGCCGCGTCGCCCATCCGCGTCCCCGCCGACAACGACGGCTTCGCCATGACCTCCACCCCGGGACAGGTCGCCAACGGCCGGTCCACCGTCAAGATCGGCGTCGTCGACGACGACATCTCCGCCTTCGTCCGCCTCCTCGACGAGGTCACCGACACCACCATCATCTCTCGACCCACCATCCTCACCCTCAACAGGATGCCCGCTCGCGTCCTCGTCGGTCGAAAGGTCGGCTACCTCCAGACCACCTCCACCGACACCTCCACCACCCAGACCGTCGACTTCCTCGACACCGGCACCCAGCTCAACGTCCGTCCCTTCCTCGTCGGCGACGGCCTCATCCGCATGGAACTCAAGCCCCAGGTCTCCGAGGCCGTCATCCGCGAGGCCACCGACGCCACCGGCGCCGCCGTCACCATCCCCGACGAGATCACCAACGAACTCACCGCCAACGTCCTCGTCCGCGACGGGCAGACCATCGTCCTCGGCGGCCTCTTCCGCGAGTCCACCAACGTCGCCCGACGCCAGGTCCCCATCCTCGGCGACATCCCCTGGGTCGGCGCCGCGTTCCGTGGCAACGACGACGAGATCAAGCGCGACGAGATCATCTTCATGATCAAGACCACGATCATGGCCGACAACGTCCTCATCGCCCAGGGCAAGCGCGGCGAGGACTACGTCGTCGATGTCCGAACCGGCGCCCGCGAGGGGCTCCTCTTCTTCGGGCGCGAGAAGCGCTGCCAGCAGTACAACATCGAGGCCGAACGCTTCATCGAGCAGGGCAAGTACAAGCAGGCCCTGTACTGCCTCGACCGCTCCCTCGCCCTCAACACCAACCAGCCCGACGCCATCCGCATGCGTGAGCACCTGATCGGCAAGGAGACCATCTGGCCCGATCGCTCCATCCTCCACGATGTCATCTCGGGCGAGGTCGATGCCAAACTCGACAAGGCCCCCGAGGGTGCCGCCACCATGAAGAAGCCCGCGACGCCCGCCAAGGAGCAACCCGTCGCCAAGGCCAAGCCCGTCAAGGAACCTGCCGCCAAGCCCGCGGCCAAGCCCGAAGCCGACAACTCCAAGCCCCAGTCCAACAGCGCCGGGGCCGCCACGCCCTCCTCCCAGGTCAATACCCCGACGCCCACGCCCTCGCCCGACACGCAGGCCGTCGCGTCTCCGTCGGGCAACGGCGCCAACCTCTCTGCCGCGCCGACCAAAGCCCCGGTTCCCGCCTCATCCGTCACCGCTCCCGTCGCCCAGCCCGCCCCTCTCCAGGCCAATGCCTCCGCGCACGTCGACGAGGACCCCCTCGCCTTCGAGGATGAGGAGATGATGGCCCTCGATCAGGAGGCCGCCCTCACCAGGCTGCTCACCTCCGAAACCTCGGGCGACTCCGCTCCCACGCTCGTGGGCGAGGGCGCCCGCAGCGCGACGCCCCGCGCGTACAACTTCCGCGGCTACTGGGCCTTCCTGAGGGCGCTCAACCAGAAGCCGACCTCGACCGTCTCCAACGCCCCGGGCGACGACAACAACTGAACCGTCTCCACCTTGCCCGGGCGATCCCCGGGCACTTTTCTTGCCTTGCCGCAAGGGTTCTCGGATCAACAAGGAGTGCGAACGATGAGGAAGTCTCTGCTGGTCGTCGGGATGGTCGCCGCGCTCGCAGGATGCGCCGGGCAGGGGTCGTACACCCGCGAGAGCGCCTCCGCCGCGCGAACCCGACTCGACCAGATCAAGAGCGCGGGCGAGTGGGAGATGGCCATGCAGTCCTTCCTCGCCGGGGACCTTCCCAAGGCCCTGAAACGCATCGACACCTCCATCGCGCTTAACGAGTCCGTCGCCAAGAGCCACGTCCTCCGAGGCCGGATCCTGATGGAGATGGGCAACGTCGGCTCGTCCCTCGATTCGCTCACCCGCGCCGTCGCGATCGATCCCCAGCACGTCGACGCCCACTACTTCACCGCCGTCGCCTACGAGCGCCTCGCCCAGCGTGAAAAGGCCCTCGCCTCCTACCTCGCTGCCGCCGAACTCGATCGGACCAACGCCCAGTACGTCATCGCCGCCGGCGAGATGTACATGGACCTCGGCCGCTTCGAGGAGGCCGAGGCCTTCCTCCGCGAGCAGAGCACCCTCTTCGTCCACCACGCCGGCGTCAAGCAGACCCTCGGGCACCTCGCCATGCTCAAGGGCGAGCACGAGGCCGCCATCGCCCTCCTCGCCGAGGCCCGACTCCTGGCCCCCGATGACCGCGTCATCCTCGAAGACCTCACCCGCGCCCAGTTCGCCGGCGGGCAGTACGCCAAGGCCGAATCCGGGCTCGCCGCCATCCTCAGGAACGATACCGCCTCGGTCCGCCGAGACCTCCACCTCATGCGGGCGCGTTGCCTCGTCCAACTCAAGCGTCCCGTCGATGCCCGCGAGATCCTCATCAAACTGACCACCGGGCACGAGGGCGCCGCCGACGTCGAAGCCTGGGCCCTCCTCGGGAACGTCTCCTACGCCCTCAGCGACCTCGGGCGCGTCAGGACCGTCTCCTCCCGCCTCGTCGCCGTCGCCCCCGATCGCCCCGAGGGCTACCTCCTCCGCGGGCTCCTCATGCGCAAGCAGGACAACCTCTCCGGTGCGCTCGACAGCGCCGACCAGGCCCTCGCCCGAGGCGACAAGTCCGGCGCTGCCATCATGCTCAAGGGCCTCGTCCTCGACGAGATGGGCCGCCTCGACGACGCCCGCGCCGCCTACTCCCAGGCCCTCGCCAACGACCCCGCCAACCGCGCGCTCGAACGCCTCATCGCCTCCGTGGATCAGCGCCTCGCCCAGGCCGGCGCCTTCGCCGAGGTCCCCGACTCCGACGACTGAACCGGGCGGCCGTCACCCGTGCGCGCACGAACGTGCCGGTTGGTTCCACGTGGAACCAACCGGCACGCGCGCGCGCGCAACTTCGACGCCGATGGTCCACGTGGAACTTCTCCCCGCCGTCACGCCCCCCGCACGCGCAGGTCCCGCAGTTCCGCCTCCATCCGCCGGGACCCGTTCCAGTCCGAGAGCGTCGGCGTGACCATCGCGTCGACCCGCATCCCCCGCCTCAGCCCGCGCAGGTCGTCGAGCCATCCCCACGCGACCACCCGGATCGATGCGCCTCCCTGGCGAAGCATCAGGCGAGCGTGGCGGCCCGAGGTCCCCAGCGGAGCGGGCGCCTCGTCGAGCGACGCGTCGTCGATGCGCAGGATCGGCCTGGGGTTGGATCGCCCGAACGGGCCCAGCCGCTCCAGGTCCTCGCCGGCGCCGCGTGTCAACTCGGCGAGCGATGATCGCGTGTCGGGCCGGAGCGTGTGGACGAACGCGCGCCCGCTCATGCGCCGGCCCGCCTCGGCGAGGAAGGCCTCGCGGAAGGGCTCGAACCGGTGGGACTCGACGCGCAGGCCCGCCGCCATCTCGTGCCCGCCGTAGGACGAGAGGGTCTCTCGGCAGGCGTGGAGGGCGTCGTGGAGGTTGAAGCCCTCGACGGACCGTCCGGAGCCGTGGTAACCGTCCTCGCCTTGCTGGAGGAGCAGGACGGGGCGGGCGAATCGCTCAACGAGGCGGGAGCAGACGATGCCGACGACGCCGGCGTGCCACCCCTCGCGAGCGAGGACGAGGGCGGGCTCGGCGCGATCGACGAAGGGGGCGGCGTCCTGGGCGGCCTGGTCGAGGATCTCCCCCTCGATGCGTCGCCGCGCCTCGTTCTGTTCGCAGAGGAAGCGGGCGATGGCCCGGGCACGTTCCGGGTTGTCGGTGATGAAGAGTTCGATGGCCTCGCGTGCGTGCGCGAGGCGGCCGCAGGAGTTGAGCCTGGGGGCGAGCCTGAAGCCCACGTCCTCCGCGCGGAGGTTGCCAGAGGCGAGCCCCGATGCGGCGGCAAGCGCGTTGAGCCCGACGAGGCTCGTCGAGGTCATGCGCGCGAGCCCGAAGCGGGAGATCGTTCGGTTCTCACCCCGGAGGGGGACGACGTCGGCGATGATCCCGAGAGCGGCCGGGGCGAGGAGGTCCATGAGCACGCGGCGGTAGTCCTCGGCGACCTGCTCGCGTCCGAAGCCCATGGTGCCGAGCCTCCAGGCGACCTTGAAGGCGACGCCCGCGCCGCTGAGGTCTGGGAAGGGGTAGGACGATCCGGGGAGGGCGGGGTGGACGATCGCGAAGGCATCGGGGAGTTCGCCGGGCCTGGGGGCGTGATGGTCGGTGATGATGAGGTCGACGCCGCGTCGCCTGGCCTCGAGCGCGGGCTCGAAGGCGGTGATGCCGCAGTCGACAGAGACGATGACCCTGGCGCCGTCGTCGGCGAGGGCGGCGACGGCGGCGGGGTTGAGCCCGTAACCTTCGTCGAGGCGGTGGGGGACATAGGTGGAGATGCGGGCCTGGGGGACGAGGGCGAGGAGGGCCCGGACGAGGATGGAGCATGCCGTCACGCCATCGGCGTCGTAGTCGGCGTAGACGACGATTCGTTCGCCTGCGCGAGCGGCGAGGAGGAGGCGTTCGCAGGCACGGTCCATGTCACCGAGGGCCGAAGGGTCGTGGAGGTGTCGGAGGCTGGGGGAGAGGAAGTCGTCGCGTTCGGCCCAGAGCCCGCGTGCGTGGAGGATGCGGTCAACGACGCGGACGGCAGAATCCTCTGGGGGATCCTGCCAGGCGAACCGCATGCCGCGCATCTCGGTGGGTGATGGGGGTACGCTGTTCATCGTGGCAAGCCGAAGGCTAGCCGCGGAGGGCCTGGCGCGATGGTGAAGCTCAACAAGATCTATACGAGGACGGGTGACGACGGGACGACGGGTCTCGGTGATGGTCGCCGGGTGAGGAAGGACGCGTTGCGCGTCGAGGCGTTCGCGGCGGTCGACGAGGCGAACGCGGCGGTGGGGCTGGCGGCGGCATGCGAGGCGTCCGGAGGAGCGATGTCGGGGATCCTGCGTTCGATCCAACAGGATCTCTTCGACGTGGGCGCCGACCTTTGCGTGCCGATCGAGGCGGGGGAGGAAGCCGGCAAGCGGCTGAGGGTGACCCCCGGGCAGACGACGCGGCTGGAACGGCTGATCGACGAGCACAACGCCGATCTCACGCCCCTGACGAGTTTCGTACTCCCGGGGGGGACGCCGTTGGCCGCGGGGCTCCACGTCGCGAGGACGGCGGTCCGGCGCGCGGAGCGGGTGGTGGTGTCGCTTTTGGCGTCGGAGGGAGAGAAGACCAACGCGGAAGGCGTCCGATATCTGAATCGACTCTCCGACCTTCTGTTCGTGCTGGCGCGGGTCGCGAACGGGGGGAAGGACATCTTGTGGGTTCCCGGAACGAATCGGGGCTGATCGGAACTTGTGGGGCGGGTTCCCCAATAGGCAGACTCTCATGGCACGTCCGAGCGTCACGTTCACGAGTGAGTTTCAGGGGGAGTTCGAGCGGGAGACGGCGGCGCTGCTCTCGCGGCGGTTCCTGTGGTACACGGGGACGGTGGGGGCGTTCTACGCGTTCTCGACGTTTGTACGCGCGTTGACCATGGTGCAAGGCTTGGGTGGCGAAGGGGTTATGGCCGCGCACCGGGTCTCGGCCCTGGTCGCCGGAGCCACGGCGGCGGTGCTCTTCTGGGTCTCGTTCCTGCTGCTTCGAAGGGGGCGAGTCGCGAGGGCGAACCTCGGACGGCTGGTGTTCTGGCTGATCGTGTCGGCGGGGAGCCTCCAACTGGCGTCGGGGGTGGTGGGGAGCGAACTGAGCCCGCAGGATGAGCGGATCGGCGCGCTGATCGGGCTTGCGGGGACGGCGTCGATCTTGTTCACGCACGTGCTCGCCGCGCTCTTTCTCCCCCTGCACCCCAGGGAGGCGATCCGTCCGCTTGTGCCTCTGCTGACACTCAATGCGCTGATCACACTGGTCTACATGGGCGGGGACTGGGGCGGGATGGCGGCGACGCTGGCGATCTCGGTGCTCATCGGGATTCCCGGGACGGCGATCTGCTGGTGGCGTCACGCGCGGCTGGAGACGGGCTTCACGCTGCGGATGCTTCGGCGGGGATACCGGGAGATGAGGCAGGAACTGGGGACGGCGAGGCAGATCCATGAGGCGCTCTTCCCGCGCGTGATTGAGGATGGGCCGGTGCGGTTCCGGTTCGCGTATGAGCCCATGCGGCAGATCGGCGGGGATTTCGTGCATGTCCACCGGGAAGGGGGTTCGCTCAGCGGCGTCGTGATCGACGTGACGGGGCACGGGATCCCCGCGGCGCTCACGGTGAACCGGCTGCACGGGGAGCTCGAACGGATCTTCGCGGAGTCGCCCGGCGCGAGGCCCGGCGAGGTGCTTCGGCTGATGAACCGGTACGTCCACCTGACGCTGGCGACACACTCGGTGTACGCGACGGCGTTCTGCTTCCGGGTCGATCCGTCCGGGGACGAGATTGAATACGCGAGCGCCGGGCACCCGCCGGCGTTCGTGCTGGGGGTGGACGGGACGATGGAGGAACTGGCGAGCACGTCCTTCGTGCTTGGCGCGGCGGCGGGGGACGACTTTGAGCCCGCGCCGACGGGGGCGAGGTTCGTGCGCGGCGATCGGCTCGTGGTCTACACGGACGGGGCGATCGAGGCGAGGTCGCCCTCGGGGAAGATGATCGGCGTGGCGGGGATGCAGCGGATGCTCTCGGGCGTGCCGATGCGGGAAGACCTCGCGTCGCGTGTGCTTCGGACGGTTCACGACCATCGGGACGGGCCGCCGGGGGACGACACGCTGGTGGTGGAGGTGTGGAGACCGATCGAGGCGGAGGTGGCGCGAGTGAGGCCTCGCCGGGAGAGCGGATTCCTGGCGGTGGTGGCGTGACCTTCGCGAGGTGAGCGGGCGGGCGGATCAGAGCATGGCGCGGAGGGTGTCGGCGAGGCGGTCGATCTCGGCCGGGGTGTGCTCGCTGGTGACGCTTGCGCGGAGGGCGTTCCCGGAGCCGGGATAGGTGAGGAGGGGGATGAGGATGGCGTGATCGAGGAGGCGGGCGTGGAGGTCGCCCGCGTCGGGGTGGTTGATGATCGCGAAGGGGAGGGGATCTGGGATGGTCGCGATCGGGGCGAGGGCTTCGGCGAGGGCGGCGGAGTGTCGAGAAAGCCGGTCGAAGCGATCGGGTTCGTCGCGAAGGATGGCGAGGGCGGCGCGTGCGGCGGCGACGATCGAGGGGGAGGGCGGGGTCGAGCAGACGTAGGCGTTGGAGAGTCGGACGCGGTCGATGATCGCGGCTCCTGCGGCGACGAAGCCGCCCTGGCAGCCGAGGCCCTTGGCGAGTGAGCCTGTGACGACGAGGGACGGAAGATCGAGGTGGTCGAACGAACCGCGTGGCGAGGTGGCGGCGAAGGCGTGGGCGTCGTCGAGGAGGAGGGTGGCGGTAGGGGGGAGGCCGCGGGCGAGGGCGTCGATCGGGGCGCGGACGGCACGGGTGCCGAAGACGGAATCGGTGGCGACGAGGGTGCGGGGCTGGGCCCGAGCGAGGGCTGTGGCGGCGGCGGCCTGGGCGTGGGGGAAGGTGCGGGAGGGAAGGCCGGCGGAGGCGAAGGCATCGGAGAGGCTTGGATGGGCGTGCTCATCGAGGATGGCGAGGTCGTGGTCGGCGCGGAGGGCCTGGGCGGCGGCGAGGTTGGCGAGGTAGCCCGAGGGGAGGACGGCGACGTCCTCGCAGCGGAAGTGGGCGCGGAGATCGAGTTCGAGGGCGAGGAGTTCGGCGGAGTCGCCCGAGGTGGCTCGGGAGGCGTGGATGGAAAGGCCGAGATGCTCGGCGGCGTGGGCGGCGGCGAGCCTGGGTCGCGGGTGGTGGGCGAGGCCGAGATAGTTGCAACCGGCGAAGGCGAGGACCTCCCGCCCGGCGAGGTGCGCACGGGAGGGAGATGGGAAGGCATCGATGACCACGTGGAGGATCAGACCTGGAGGATCTCTTTGGTCTTTTCGTCGACGCGCTGGTCGACCTCGCCCTCGAACTTCTTGAGGAGGTCCTGGATCTCGGTCTTGAGGGTTTCGAGTTCGTCTTCGGGGAAATGCTTGCCCGGGGCCTTGGCGAGGGCGTCGGCGTTCTTGTTGGCATCTCGGCGGGCGTTGCGGAGGACGACCTTCGCCTCTTCGCCGAGTTTTTTGCAACGGGTGACGAGTTGCTGTCGGCGGTCGCCTGAGAGGGCGGGGATGTTGATGCGGATCTGCTTGCCCTCGGGCATGGGGTTGAGGCCGAGGCCGGAGGCTTCGATGGCTTTTTTGATTTCGGAGATGAGCCCGGCGTCGAAGGGTTTGATGAGGAGTTGGGAGGGTTCCGGGACGGAGATTCCGGCGACGGATTTGAGATCGGTGGTGGCGCCGTAGCAATCGATCTTGAGGTATTCGACGAGGGCAGGTGAGGCGCGGCCTGTGCGGAGGCCGCGGAACTCGTGCTTGAGGTAGTCGATGGCCTTGGCCATGGCGTCCTCGGCTTCGAGGAGGATCATGTCGGGATCGTCGTGGGACATGGGTGGGGTCTCCGTGCGGGGGGATCAGCGGGCATGGACGAGGGTGCCGACGTCCATGCCCTCGACGGCGCGGCGGATGTTGCCCGGTTTTTTGAAGTCGAACACGATAAGGGGGATGTTGTTCTCCTCGCAGAGGGTGAGGGCGGCCATGTCCATGACGGCGAGTTTTCGTCGGATGGCTTCGTCGAAGGAGAGGGAGGAGAAGCGGGTGGCGGCGGGGTTGCGGAGGGGATCGGCGTCGTAGACGCCGTCGACCTTGGTGGCCTTGAGGAGGACGTCGCACTCGAGCTCGGTGGCGCGGAGGGCGGCGCAGGTATCGGTGGTGAAGAAGGGGTTGCCGGTGCCTGCGGCGAGGATGACGATGCGGCGTTTTTCGAGGTGCCGGATGGCGCGGAGGCGGATGAAAGGCTCGGCGACGGCGCGGATTTCGAGGGCGGAGAGGACGCGGGCGGTGAGGTCGAAGGAGGTGAGTTTCTCTCGGAGGGCGAGGGCGTTGATGACGGTGGAGAGCATGCCCATGTAGTCGGCGGTGGCGCGGTGGATGTGGCCGGCCTCGGCGAGGCGTGCGCCGCGGATGAAGTTCCCGCCACCGACGACGACGGCGACCTGGGCGCCGGCATCGTGGGCGTCCTTGACTTCGCGGGAGATGGCTTCGAGTTCGGGGGGATCGATGCCGGAGCCACCCGGGGCGCAGAAGGCCTCGCCGGAGAGTTTGAGGAGGACGCGGCGGTAGGGCGTTCGAGCGGGCATGTGGGGGGGATTGTAAGCGAAGCGGGCGGGTCCGGCCGAAACCCAAGGCGGGCGAGGTGCGAAGGGAGAGGACGGGGACGCAGCGGGGGCGTGGCGAGGGGGTACACTGGGCGCGAGGACCACCCGCGATGACGCTTGAACAGGATGTTGAGCAACACGATGGCCGGAGGGCCTGGAAGCGCTGGATCAAGCCGGCGGTGCTGTCGGCGCTGGCGTTCTCGATCGTGCTGCACCTGATGCTGGCGGTGCTGGCGGCGCTGATCGTGTTCGGGGGCGGTGGTGGAGGCGGGGACGGTAGGCGCGAGGTGGAGTTCGCGGTCGTGACGGAGCGCGAACTGGCGGACCTGATCGAGACGGCGATGGCGACGGACGTGGCGGCGGCGCCGGACGTTGACCTCGATCCGATGATGCAGACGATCGAGGCGCCAACGGAGGCCGACCTCTCGCTCCTCCTGGACCCGGAGTTGTCCGGGGAGACGGCGATCGGTGGGGGGGATGTGGGGTTGTCGCCGGGGCTGGGCGAGATGGGTGGTGGCGGTGGCGGGGCAAGTTTCTTCGGGGTGGAGGCGACGGGGACGCGGTTCGCGTACATCGTGGACGTGTCGGGATCGATGGGGGCGAGGATGGGGTCGGGGACGAGGCTGGAGATCCTTCAGAAGGAGTTGAACGAGTCGATCGAGGGTCTGCTGGAGGCGGCGAGTTTCCTGATCGTGGCGTTCTCGTCGGACGCGTATCCGCTCGGGGCACGGCTGGAGTGGATGGACGCGACGGACTCGGGGAAGCGGTGGGCGAGGAACCTGATCGGAAAACTGGCTCCGGGCGGAAGCACGAACCCTGGCCCGGCGTTTGATCTGGTGTTCAAGAGGCGGCCACGACCCGACGCGGTGTACTTCATGACGGACGGTGAGTTCGAGGAGGCGGTGGCTGACCAGATCGCGTTCCTCAACGGGGAGGACCACATCCCGATCCATTGCATCACATTCGGGAGCCTGGAGTCGATGGAACTGAGGCGGATCGAGGTGGTGATGAAACGGATCGCGAGGCAATCCGGCGGGACGTACACGAATGTTTCGGGGCCTCGGCCTTGAGTCGCACGGCACGACTGGCCTTGGCGGCGGTGGGGGTGGCTGCGTCGGGGGCGATGGGCCAGATGGAGATGCGAGCGGGGTGCGCGGCGCCCGCGGGCGAGGTCTCCGGTGTGGGGTTCGAGGGCGTGGCCGTGCAGGAGGTCGAGGGGGTGACGCGGGTGGTCTCGTGGGACCGGGTCAGGCGCGTGGGAGGGGAGTGGGAGGACGAGTTCGCGTCGTTCGAGGCGGTCGCGGAGATGGCGTGGCGTGCGCGGACGCGGCTGGAGCGGGGGGATGCGCTGGGGGCGGAGCCGCTGTTCGAGGACTTGTTCGAACTCTACGGGGGGAAGCGGGGTGCCACGGCGCGGGTGGTGTGCGAGGGGCTTCTGAGGTGTCGGCTGAGGCGTGGGGCGATCGTGGGGGCGATCGAGGCGTGGCTGGGGACGCTCGGGGCGGGGGGGACGGGAGAGTGGGCGCGGGAGGCCGGGCTTGCGCCGGTGCTCGACGAGGATCGTGGGGTGGTACCGGGTCTGCCGCCGATGTGGGTGGAGTCGAGCGCGGTGGCGGTGCTGGCAACGAGCGGGCTGTCGGACGAGGACGGTTTTGCGCGGTGGTACCGGCGAGCGGCAGCGTTTGAGTGCGGGCTCGAGATGGGGGAGATGCCTCCACGGGGGGGGCGAGCGGCGTGGGTGGCGGAGATCGTGCTGGCACGGACGGGGACGGCGGAGGAGCGGGCGTCGGGGAGGGAGGCGCTGCGGTCGCGGATGGCGAATGCGTCGGGCGGTCTTCCGGCTTGGGCGGAGGCGTGGTGCCGCGCGGCGATCGGTCGGAGCCTGATCCTGGAAGAAGATGAGGAACAACGGCTTCTGGGGATCGTCGAACTGTTGCACGTGCCGTCAAGGCTGGCGGATGCGAATCCGTACTTGGCAGGGCTGGCGCTGGCGGAGGCCTCGGTGGCACTGTCGGATCTGGGAGAGGCGGGCGGGGCGGCGAGGCTGGCCGGGGAGTTGTCGGAGCGGTATCCGACGCACCCGGCGCTGGGTTGGAAGAGGCTGACGACGTCACGGGAGGCGACTCGATGATGATTCTGCTGGCGCAGGACGAGGGCGGGGTCAGGAAGTCTCTGCTGGAGCACATCCACTCGGGCGGGGTGATCGGGTACGTGATCATCGCGCTGTCGATCCTGGCGGTGACGCTGCTGCTGATCTCGGTCTATCAGTTGCGGATCAGGCGGCTGGCCCCTCCGGAAATCGTGTCGGGGCTCGACCGGATGCTGAGGGACGGGGACACGTCCGGGGCGCTGGCGTTCTGCAAGGCGGAGGGGAACGAGTCGTTCGTGTCCCGGGTGTTCGCATCGGCGCTGACGAGGTGCTCGCGGTCGGCGTTCGGGTTCCTGGAGTTGAGAACGGCGTTGGAGGAAGCGGGGCAGGAGGAGGTCTCGCGGCTGCAGAGGTCGACGGACGGCGTGGGGCTGATCGCGACGATCGCGCCGATGCTGGGGCTGCTGGGGACGGTGGTGGGGATGGTGGGGGCGTTCGAGACGATCAACACGTCGGGTGGATTTGCGAGGCCCGACCAACTGGCGGGAGACATCTCGGTGGCGCTCATCACGACGGTGATGGGGCTGGTGGTGGCGATCCCGGCGACGTTCGCGCACTCGTGGCTGCGCGGGCGGGTCGAGGCGCTGGCGTCGCAGGCGGGGGAGATCACGGAGGAGTTATCCGGGCACCTGGAGGGCGCCCCGACGGAGGGCGCGAGGGCGGCTCCTGCGGCGCGTGCGACGGCGAGGACGGGTGCGGCGTGAGGTTGATGCGGGCGAGGTCGGGGCGGCGTTCGAAGTGGGACATGACGCCCATGATCGATGTCGTGCTCCAGTTGATCATCTTCTTCATGTATGCCTCGCAGATGGCGCAGATGTCGCGGACGCTCCTGGACCTTCCCGAGGAGGCGGGCGAGGGCCGGCGGGCGGTGACAACGGGCGTGCTGGTGGTGGACCTCGACGCGTCGGGGACGATCTTCGTCGATCGCGAGGCGGTGGACCTGTCGCGTCTGCGCGGGCTGGTGCTGGCCGAGCTGGAGAAGGTGGGAGGGGACACGTCGAAGGTGGACTTGCTGGTGAGGGCGGATCGGCGGTGTCCTTCGGGAGCGCTGAACGACCTGGCGACGCACCTCAAGGACCTGGGGGTGCAGACGTGGAGGCTGGGCACGCTGGAGCCTCGGGGAGGGGCGTCGCGATGAGGTTCCGTCGGCAGGGCACGAGGGAGGCGAGCGAACTCCCCATGACGAGCCTCATCGACGTGGTGTTCCTGCTGCTGATCTACTTCATGCTGACGCAGACGATCGCGACGAAGGAGGGGGAGTTGTCGTCGGCGCTGCAGACGCAGCGGGGGGAGGGACGCGCGGCGGACCTGGTGCCGCAGATCGTAGACGTGATCGTCGAGAACGGAGCGACGGGGTTCCTGGTGGGGGAGCGTCTGGTGAGGACGAGGCAGGACCTGACGGCGGTGCTGCGGACGCTGTCGCGGGAGGGGGGCGTGTTTATCCGTGCGGACGACGCGGCGCCCGTGGCCGGCGTGGCGGCGGCGATGCAGGCGGCACACGATGCGGGGTTTCGAAAGGTGAGTTATGTGGCGCGTCGTCGGTAGCGTGGTGCTGGCGGCGGCGGTCGTCGCCACGGGGCAGGAGGCCTCGGGGGGCGTCGACGCGGACGCGGTGGTGGAGGACTACCTCGCGCTGCACGGGCTGGAACAGCCTCTGGCGGCGCAGTTGAGGAAGCGGCTCCGAGCGAGCACGGGGGATGCGAGGCGGAACGCGGCGGAGTGGCTCGGGCGGATCTATGCGAGGCGGCTGGAGTCGGCCGCGACGGTGGAGGAGCGTCGTGAGTGGGAGGAGCGGGCGCGGGTGCTGATGGAGGAGGTGCCGGACTCGCAGATGTTCGAGTTGCGGATCCTGCTGTCGAAGGTGCACTATCTGTATGCGGAGGGGGTGGTCGAGCGCTGGCGTGTGAGGACGGCGTCGCCGGAAGAGGTGAGAGAGGCGGAGCGACTGCTTCGGCGTGTGATCCCGGTGTTTGAGGAGATCGGAGCGAAGTCGGGATCGACGGTGTCGGCATACGAGCGGCGAGAGGGGCGTCCGGCGGGGACGTCGGAGGAAGAGGCGAGGATCCGCGTGGTGCTGGCGGACGCGCGGCGGGCGCGCTCGCTGGCGATGTATTACGCGGGGTGGTCGAACTACTACCTGGCGGTGGTGTCGAACGCGCCTGGGCCCGCGGCGCAGTCGCTGCTGCAGTTCGGGTGGCTGCTGAACTCGACGGGGAGGCCGGCGAGCGTGGAGCGGCTGCCGAGACAGTTGCTGAGGTATGAGCACGTGGCTCGAGCGGCGATGGGGTGCGCGCTGGCGGAGTCGTTCCGGGGAAACGACGATACGGCGCTGAGGTGGCTGGACGCGATCGAAGAGTCATCGGAGACGCACCCCGGGGTGAGGTCGCAGATCCTGCTGAGGCGGATCGACGTGCTGGCGGGGGCGAAGCGGTGGGCGGACCTGCAACTTGTGGTGAGGCGTGCCCGGGGGGAGGGATCGAGGCCGCTGGGCGTGCTCGAGGCGCGACTCCTGGGCGTGCGGATGCTGGATGCGGCGCAGGACCCGAGGCTGAGGGAGCAGGCGAGGGAAGCGGCGAGATCGCTGGCGGAGACGGCGTTGTCGGACCTGGTGACGCAGGGGGAGATCCGGCACGTCCTGGACCTGGTCGAGACGTTCGGGACGCTGCCGATCGGGGACCGCGGGTTCATCGTTCATTACGTGAGGGGGGTGCAGGCGTTCGAGCGAGCGAGGGAGGCGCACCGGCAGGGGGGTGAGCCGGCGGAGGAGCCGACGCGCGAGGCCTCGGTTGTGAATCGGTATCGGGAGGCGATTGCGTCGCTGGACATCGCGAGCATGAGCGAGGACCGGGATCGATTCCCCGGTGAGCGGACGAACGCGTCGCTGCTGCTGGGGTATGCGGCGTATTACGCGGGGCTGCACGAACTGGCGGCGCAGAGGCTGGAGGCGGCGCACACGTCGGCGGCGACGCCCGGCCAGGCGGAGGAGGCGTTGTGGCTGGCGGGGGTCTCGCTCGATCGGGCGGTGGAGAATGGCGAGACACGGCTGACGGAGCAACGCGATCGGCTGTTCACGCTGTTCCTGGCGACGTATCCCAGGAGCGAGCGGGCGGCGAGGCTGCTGCTGCGCCGGGCGGGGCTCACGAGCGACGAGCGGGGCGTGGAGATCCTGCTGGGGATCGCGCGGGAATCGGAGTTGTACGAGGCGGCGCGTCGGCAGGCGTCGGGGATGCTGTACAGGATCTATCGGGCCTCGACGGAAGCGGGGCGGGAGTTCGCCGGGTCGAGGTTCCTCGAGGTGACTCGGGAGGTGCTGGAGTTTGACGCGGTGAGGATCCGAGAGGCGAAGGGGGACGAGGCGGTCGCGGCGGCGCGGGGAACGATCGCGAGGATCCGTCAGGTGCTGGATGTCTCGCTTGGGCTTGCGGCGCCGGATCTGCCGCGGGCGCGGCACGCGCTGGAGACGCTGGACCTGATCGCGGCGGACGTGGGGTTGTCGCTGGCGGAGATCGAGGGAGAGGTGGCCTATCGGCGGCTTCAGATCGCGCTGGGGGCGGGGGATGGCGCGGGGGTGGAGTCGGCCCTGTCGGCGCTTGCGGAGGTCGGTGGCGAGTTTGCGCTGGCGGGTGATCGGTTGATGTATCGGCGGGCGACGGAGGCGTGGGCGGCCGGCGCGGAGGATGCGGGGCGGGCGCGGGAAGTCGTGCGGCACGGGGCGCGGTTGCTCATGCACTATGGATCGACTCGGGAGGCGTTGGCGTCGCCCTCGGTGCTCTCGCTTCATTCGAGCGTGGCGGCGGCGGCGGCGGCGGTGCATCGGGCGGAGCGGGACGAGGCGATGCGAGACGTGGCGCTGCGGCTGGATCGGGCGATATTGGAGCACGCGACACCGACGCGGTCGGTGCTGTCTCGCTTTGCAGAGTTGTCGGAGGATGCCGGGGATGTGGAAGGGGCGCTCGATGCGTGGCGGTCGCTGCTGGCGGGGCTGACCCCGAGGGCGGAGGGGTGGTTCGAGGCGAGGTATCACTCGCTGAGGCTGCTGGCGCGGGTGGATCCGCCGCGTGCGCGTGAGGCGATGGACCAGCACAAGGCGCTGCACCCGAGTTTCGGGCCGGAGCCCTGGGGGGCAAGGCTCGAGGCCCTTGACGGGGAGATCCCGCGGGAGGGGACCAAGTGACGGCGTCGCGACGGTCGTCCCCGGTGGAGCGGTTTCTCGGCGCGCGGGCGGCGGTGGGCGGGCCGTTCTTGATCCTGGGCCTGGAGTCGCGTGTCATCTCGGATGAGGTGGTGATCTCGTCGCTGGAGGCGAGGCTTGCGGCGCTGGCGGCGCATCCGGAGCGGGACACGCCCGAGGCGGATGAGGTGAGGCTGGCCTTGCACGCGGCGGCGGCGCAGTTGCTCGACCCAAAGGTGCGACGACTGCTGGAAGCGAAGTGGCGGGCGGCGGAGGCGGTCGCGTCGATGGGCGAGGCCCGGGCCGCGGCGGCGCCCGAGGCGAGGTCGGCTGTGCGGCGGCCCGGCTTGGAGGGGACGGACGTGGTGCGTGCGCTCGAGCACGACGCGGTGCTCACGCTGGGGTTGATGGGGGGTTGGAATCGGAAGTCGCTGCGTCGGCTGGCGGCGCTGGCGCACGCGAGGGGGGCGACGGCATCGGACGTGACGCAGGCGTTGCGGGCCATCGCGACGAGGCCGGCTCGGGCGGCGAGGCCCGGGGCGGGGGCGGCGAGGCCACCGGAGGCGGCGCCGGGCGTGTCGGAAGGGCGAGGATCGAGCGCCGCCCTGAGCGCGCTGGTGGTGGGCATCGGGCTGGTGGTGTGCGCGGGGATCGTGCTGCTGGCGGTGATGGTGCTCCTCTGGCACGGGAAGGAGGATGGCCCGATTGCGGACTCGACGATGGAACCGCCACCCGTCCGGACGGAGGCGAGAGGGGAGGACCCGCCCGTGGCGTGGCGGCCGTCGTCGCCGCGGCCTGCGGTAATCGAGGCGGGGGGTGCGGAGGCTGGGCTGGAGGCTGGGGCGATCGTTCGAGAACTCTCGGCCAGCGTGGAGGGTCTGGCGACGGATCCGGACGAGGCGTTCGCGCGGTTCGGTCGCGGGATCGGCGCGTTGGAGCGAGAGTGGGTCAGGATGAACGCGGACCAGTTGGCAGCGGCTCAGAACCAGGTGGTGGAGTTCGTGTATCGCTCGCGAGGGGAGGCGGCGGTGCGGGCGGTGGAGGTGCTGGCCTCGGGGGCCGGGGCGCTCTCGGACCGATCGACGGCGGACGCGTCGGGGGTCCGGAGGGCGGTGTTTTCGATCGGGATCCTGGCGAGGCTGGCGAGGGAGCGTGACCTGCCGATCGCGGCCTCGATCCGGGTCGAGTCGGTGCTCTCGGGGGTTCTTGGGCACGAGCGTTCGGAGATGGAATCGAGTTTCGCCGGGGGGACGATCGTGGCCGCGAAGGCGGTCCCGTCGAGGCTGGTCGGTACGGGGACAGACCGGGAGGCCTGGGCGTCGTGGCGGGGGATCTGCGATGCGGTGGGGCGGAACGACCCGGGGCTTCGTTCGGCGCTGATCCTGTCGGGGCTCGAGACGCTGCTCATCCAGGCGGAGGAAGCGTCGAGCGACCGGGCGGTGCATGACACGATTGCCGACCTCGTCCTCGCGGTGACGTGGCGGGAATCGGACGAGTCTCGTCGGCGGGTGCTGCGGTGGTTCGATGACCAGCGCATCAGTGTGATGGACCTGCACCGGGTGACGAGTGTGCTGGCGACGCGGTCATCGGCGGAGAGGGTCGACGTGACGATGGTGCTCTCCGCGGCGGCGACGCCCGCGGATCGGGCGGACTTGCGATCGAGATACGCCAGGGCGTGGGGCGTGGGAGGGGTGGTCGAGCGCGACCAGGTGCTGGCGGACTGGACGGAGGCGGCCCGGCAGGCGCTGGAGCGTTCCAGGGCGGCATCGACGGATCTTGAGTCGCTCGCGGCCGCGGTTGAACTCGCGACGCTGAACACGGCGGCGGAGTGGCACACACGCGGGGACTCGGAGTTTGCGGCAAGGCTTGTCGGCGGGGCTCGGGTGGAACTGGCAGGGATGGTCTCGGTGACGCGGCGCGCGGGGGGATCGATTCTGGCGGCCGGGGACGGGATGTGGGCGGTGAGGTATGCCTCGGTGGGGCGCTCGACGGCGGCGAGGCTGGAGCGTCTCAACGAGTTGAGAGGGCGATCGGGGGAGCTGGGGTCGGTGGACGCGGAGATGCTCGTGGGCGAGGCGCTCCTCGGGGTGCCTGCGGAGGTTCGGGCGAGGGCGGCGGAGATCGTGCAGGGGCGGGCCTCGGAGGCGGCGATCGTGAACGCGGTGCTGGAGGCGTTGCCTCGGACGACGCGGTCGGTAGACGCGAGGCTGATCGAGGCGGTGGCGCAGAAGCGGCTTCCCTCGCCGCGGTCGGCGGACTGGGGAGTCGCGGCGCGGCGTGCGCTGGTGGAGCGGTTGCTCGAGGTGCTCTCCGGGACGGGGGACCTGGCGGTGGTGGACGAGTTGGCGGCGCTGCTGGCGAGGGCGTATCACCAGCGGGCGAGCGACACGCCGCTTTCGAGCGAGGCGCTACGGGCCATGCCGGCGCTGCCCGACCGGGCGGCGTCGAGGGCGTGGGTGCGGGCGAGGCGGGAGGTGGCGAGGCCGACGTTTGCGCCGAGGCCGGTGCTCACGCTGGAGCAGATCGATCTGCGACGGTCCGGGCGGCACCGGGTGGCGCAGGGGATGGTGCAGGCGTTCGCGGCGGACCAGGTGAGCCTTGTGGAGGTGCTGGCGTATGCGGTCTCGCTCGAGGGGACCGGCGAAGCGGAGAAGGCGGGCAGGGTGCTCGCGGAGTTCGCGGAGGAGCGAAGGCGGGCACGGACGATCGTGGAACAGATCAACGTGACGGAGCGCGGGGCGACGCGGCTCTGGCTGGTGCGAGTCGGGGAGGCGGTGCCATGACGAGGCTTGCGGCGATGGTCGTGCTCGCGGGCGCGGTGGCGGCGCGGGGGCAGGAGGCTCCGGCGGACGCGGGGGGGGATTCGCCGGCGCCGCGCTGGACGAGCCGGTTGGAGGCGCTCGTGCCGGAGAAGCCCGAGATGTACCTGGAACTCGGGGAGGAAGTCGCGGACGGAGCGTCGGCGGGCGAGGAGACGGCGCTCGCGCGGCAGTTGTACGGCCTGGCGTTCGTGCTGGACCTTGCCGACGGGGGGTCGTCGGAGGTCGCCGCGGCGGCGTGCCTGGCGCTGGCGTCGGTCGAGAGTTCCGGGGGCACGAAGAGGTGGCTGCACGCGCTGGCGGGATCGGTCGATCGGCGCTATGCGCAGGCGGACTGGACGGTCGCGGCGGCGCGCGGGCCGAGCGAGCAGACGGCGTTGGCGGCGGCGACGGCGCTGGGACTGGCGCGATCGGGCGAGGGGAACCGGGCGAGAGAGATCGTGCGTGACCGGAGCGTGCTGGACCTCATCACGGCCTACGAGCGGGTGATGAGCACGACGGGGAACACCGGGGCGGTCTTCCGGTTCCAGAGGGCGATCGACGCCTGGCCCTGTCCGGAGTGTTCGAACGCGCGTGTGGTGACGCGGCAGGGGGCGGAGGGGTCGTCGTCACGGCTGTGCTACACGTGCCGGGGGAACCCGGGGCCGGAGTTGTCGGAGATGGAACTGATCGTGCAACTGAGGTTCGAGTCGGTTCTGCTGAACGGGATCCATCGCTCGTGGGGGGCGCAGATCACGGCGGATCAGGGGGTGCCGCTGCGGGATCCGGACCCAGAAGAACTGGCGCCGTACCTCGGGGTGTCGGCGGAGAAGGCGGTGTGGCGCGACGGAGGGTGGGCGGCGAGATAGGATCGTCCCCAAGAAGGAGCCGCCATGACGACGCCCGAGCAGCCGACGAATGCCTCTCCGGTCCCCGCGGTGGAGGCGAAGCCTCCGATCACGTTCGAGGAGTTCGCGAGGGTGGACCTTCGAGTGGCAAGGGTGGTGACCGCCGAGAATCATCCGTCGGCGGATCGTCTGTTCGTGCTGAAGGTGGACGACGGATCGGGGCAGCCGCGGCAGTTGTGCGCGGGGATCCGCGGGGCGTACACGCCCGAGCAGTTGGTGGGGCGTCTGATTGTCATCGTGGCCAACCTGGCGCCACGGGTGATCCGCGGGCAGGAGTCGCGGGGGATGCTGCTGGCGGCGAGCGACGCGCCGAAGGACGGGGCGAACGCGGCGACGAGGCGGGTGATCCTGCTCACGCCGATGGACGAGATCGGGCCTGGCGCGATCGTGTCGTGAGGCGAGATCAACGAGGGGGCGGGGGCTTGGCGGGATCGGCGTCTCGTCGCGAGGGTTCGGCGGAGTCGCCCCTGCGCCGGCGGCCGTCGCGCGGGTCTTCCGTGGATCGGCGGAGCATCTCGTCGACGAGGCGGTCGCGCATCTCAAGGCGTCGGGCGATCTCGGCTCGTCGCTCGTCGAGTTGGCGTTCGAGGTCGTGCATCTCGATGCGCTGGACGGTGATGTTGAGGTCGAACTGACGGAGGATGACCTCGCGGAGGGCGATGCGGGCGGAGGCGAGGGTTTCGGGCGAGCGTTCGGGGCCGCGCGAGGCCTCGCGGTAGGCACGCATGGCGTCGAGGACGTCGGCCATGGCACCGAGTTCCTCGACGCGGGCCTGGAAGAGGTCTTCGCCTCGCTCCTGCGAACGCATGACCTCGCGGATGCGTGGGCCGAGGTAGAACATCATTCGTCGAGCGGCCTCGGGATCGGAGGCGCGGGCCTGATCGAGTCGTGCGGCGATGCGGGGGACGTGCTCGCGGACAAAGGCCTCGGCCTGGGTGAGTTCCTCCTCGGTAAGCCTGACGAAGCGGGGCTGGTCACCGGTCCGGTCGGGCTGGGGATCGGGGCGCGGATCATCGGAGCGCGGGCCCGGGCCTCGCCAGGGCTCGCGGATGGCATCGAGGGCGGCGCGGGGATCGGCGCCGGCGTCGAGAGCGGCGACGGCGCGTTCGAGGTCGAGGGCATAGGCGCGGGAGCGCTCGAGGCGGTTGACCAGGTCCTCTCGGACCTTGGCGGGATCGAGGGGCTCGCGGGCGCCCTGGTGGGGGCGGTCCGGAGCCGGGGCGTCGGGCTGACCCAGCGCGAGGGAAGAGGCGAGGAGGAGCGCGGCGAGGGAGAGGGTCACGAGTTGTCTCCTTCGAGGAGGATAAGGTCGGCGATGGGATCGTCGGGAGAGCCTCCCAGGCCGCGGATCTCGCGTAGGTCGACATCGCTGGCGAGCCAGTCGCAGAGGACGGCGAGGTGCTCGGCGTCGGTCGAGGCAGCGAGGGCGGGAGTGCCGGAGCCGGGCACGAAGGAAGCGAGATAGGCGGAAGCGAGGGTGACGAGGAGTGCAAAGCCGGCGGCGAGGCGCATGGGCGTGAAGAAGCGGCGAGAGGAAGCGAGACGGAGGGGCTTGGGTTCGGGTGCGGGGAAGAGGTCGGATGTGGGGCCGGCCTGGAGGGCGAGGAGCGAGGCGGAGGCGACGCGATCGGCGAGGCCCGGTGGCGCGGCGGCGCGGTCGGCGTCGGCGAGCGCATCGAGTTCGCGTTGCAGGGGCAAGGGCTTGTGGTTCATGGCTCGTCCTCCAGCATCGATCGCAGTTTCTTCAACGCACGGTGGTGCCGCGCGAGGAGCGTTCCGAGGGGTTCTTCAAGGAGTTCGGCGATCTGGTTGAAACTCAGTTCGGCGTGGTGGCGGAGATGGATGACCTCGCGGTCGCGTTCAGGGAGGGTTGCCAGGGCGGAGCGGAGCGCATCGAGACGGGCAGGATCGGAGGCGATTTCGGGCGGGGCGTGGAAGGCAGAGAAGGAAACGGGGTCGGCGGGTACGGCCTGGCGTCGAACCCTGCGGGCTTCGTCGCGCACCCGGTTCATGGCGACGCGGAAGAGCCATGACTCGAAGCGACCTTTCTCGCGGTATTGTCCGCGGGCGAGTTTCGAAGCCACCGTCACGAAGACGGACTGGGTGAGTTCCTCGGCAAGTTCCGTGCTCCCGCAGTGGGCCTTGGCAACGGCGAAGACACGACGGGAGTATCGATCGACGAGCGAGCGCCAAGCCTGCTCGTTACCGAGCGAGGCCTGGTGGAGAAGATCGGCGAGCCCACTCTCCACGAGGAGAGACTCCTGCATACGAGGGAGGGCCGCCATGCGACTGGCCTAACGAACCATCACCCCGGCTATTTCGTGAGTACGCTGCGGTATGAGCACGATGGCGTACACGGTGACGGCGATCTTACCGGACGTGGGGATCCGCGAGGCGTATGTCGGGTGGCTGCACGGGGGCCATCTACGGGCGGTGCTCGATGGAGGCGCGGAGGAGGCGAGGGTCGTGGTGGTCGAGGAGCCGGTGGCCCCGATCCGGGTCGAGACGAGGTACGTGTTTGCTTCGAGGGAGGCGTTGGAGCGGTACTTACGGGACGTGGCACCAGTGCTGCGGGCCGAGGGCGTGAACCTGTTCGGGTCTCGTGGGGTGCGCTTTGAGCGTTCGATCGGCGTGCTGTCGTGACCGCGGGTTGGCGGATCAAGCGAGGTTGAGCGACGGATCCCGAAGGCGGCCCCTCCGGCGGTCGATAAGACCCGCGAGGTTGCGTCCCGCCTCGTTGGGAGCCAGATCGGGTGCTGAAGACGTCTCTGCAAAGCATGAGCAAGGCGGAGCGGGCGGTGGCGGCGTTCGGGCTGGCCACGGCGGGTCTGCTGGTGCTGACGACGGCCGGGTCGATCGCGTGGGTGGGACACGAGCGGGACCGGGTGCGGCAGCACTCACGGGAGGCGTTCGCGATCCGGAGCGCGGAGCTGCTCGCGCAGGCGGGCGAGACGCTGATCGAGCATCGCGAGATCAGCGCGTTGAGGCGCCTGGTGCAGGAGGCGGCGCGGCTTCCGGGAATCGTGGAGGCAAGGGTGGTGCTCGCGGACGGGACGATCGCGGCGGACTCGATCGCGGCGAGGATGGACGCGGGGCTTCTTCCCGAAGAGTGGTCGGGGCTCGGGATCGAGGGCTCGGAGGTTGGGGAGGCGGATGGCGTGAAGATCGCGAGGGCGCCGATCGTCGTGCCGGGCCGGGGGGATGCGACGCTGGAACTGATGCTGGACTCGTCGGAGTCGAGGTTCAAGGCGACTGATATCCCGCTCGGGGTGGCGGCGTCGGGGGCGTGCGCGCTGGCGGGTCTGCTGCTGCTGCACCGGAGGATGGCATCGCGTGTTCGGGTGTATACGGCGATCGGCGCGTCGCTGACGCAGTCGCTCCGCGGCGAGACGCAGGCGGAGGGGTTGGTCGTTGACGAGGCGCTCGGGGACGAGGCGAAGGCGTGGAACTCGCTCGTGGGCGAGCGAGAGGAGTTGAGGAAGCAGGTTCTGACGGGGAGGCTGGGGGGCGGATCGACGGGCGGGCCGGCGCGGACGGCGGTGCACAACGCGTGCGACGCGCTCTGGCAGGGCTTGCTGGTGATCGACGATCGGATGAGGGTGAAGTACGCGAATGGCGCGGCGAGCGTGCTGCTGAGGGCGACGCCCGAGCGGGTGCTCGGCGCGGAGATCGGTGCGGGGCTGCTCGACGATCGCGTGGTGGAGATGGTTCGGCACGTGGCGGGCGGGGAGACGCGCCGGCGGCAGGTGGTGGAGGTGGAACGCTCGGACGAGTCGTCGCGCTCGATCCTGCGATTCAGTGTTCGGTCGGTGAGGCGGGAGGACCACGGGGTTGCGCTCGTGCTCATCGAGGACATCACGCAGCAGAAGGCCGCGGACGAGGCGAGGCAGTCGTTCGTCGCGCACGCGACGCATGAGTTGCGGACGCCGTTGACGAACGTGAAGTTGTACGTGCAGGAGGCGATCGAGGCCGGGGATGAGGCGAAGGCGGTCCGGCAGCGGGCGCTGAACGTGATCAGCCAGGAAGCGACGCGGCTGGAACGGATCGTGGGGGACATGCTGTGCGTGTCGGAGATGGAGGCGGCGTCGTTCAAGTTGAAGACGGATGAAGTCCGGATCGCGGCGATCCTGGATGAGCTGGAGGAGCAGTTCGGGCCGCAGGCGTCGGAGAAGAGCATCGGGCTGGTGTTCGAGAGGCCGGCGAAGTATCCGGTGCTGAAGGGGGACCGGGACAAGATCGCGTTGGCGCTGCAGAACCTGGTGGGGAACGCGATCAAGTACACGCCCGATGGGGGTCAGGTTCGGATCAAGGCCGGAGCGGAGGGTGGGATGTTCCGCGTGGAGATCAGCGACACGGGGATCGGGATCGACCCGGGGGAGCAGGAACTGATCTTCGAGCGGTTCTACCGGGCGAAGGACTCGAAGGTCATGGAGCAGACGGGGACGGGGCTGGGGTTGACGCTGGCGCGCCAGGTCGTGCGGCTGCACGGGGGGGACATCTCGGTCGAAAGCGAGAAGGAACGGGGGAGCCGGTTCACGTTGCTGTTGCCGCTGATGAACGAGGCGGCGTAGGGGTGCGCGGATGCAGATCCAGGAGCAACAGCACGGCGCGGTGACGGTGGTCAAGCCGCTGGGCGCTCTGGCGGGCGAGGATGCGGAGACGTTCAAGTCGAGGACGGAGGCGGTGCTGGGGAGGTCGATGGGTCGCGTGGTGATCGACGCGTCGGGGATCCCGTACACGGACAGCCGGGGCCTGGAGGTTCTGGTGGAGATCAGCGACGCCCTGGCGGAGGGGGGTCAGGTGCTGAGGCTGTGCGGGGCGACGGAGACGCTGCGCGAGGCGCTGGACCTGACGGAACTGAGCGGGCTGTTCGAGCACTATGAGGATGTCGGGACCGGCGTGAGGAGTTTCCTGTGAGCGGGCCTGCGGGCAAGCGGGTGCGGATCGGAGAGGTTCTCCTTCGCGAGGGGCTGGTCTCGGAGGAGCAACTGACGCGGGCGCTGGCGGAGCAGAAGCGGACGGGGAGCCGTCTGGGCGAGTTGCTCGTGGAGCAGGGGGTGATCACGCCGGCGCTGCTCGTGCGGACGCTGGCCAAGAGCCTGGGGGTGAAGGGGTGCCAGGTGAGGCACGGGCTGGTCGACCCGGCGCTCTTGAAGGTGGTGGGGGAGGAGGAGGCGGAGCGTCTGCGCGCGATCCCGATGTTCAAGGTGCACGGGACGCTGACGGTGGCGATGGCGGAGCCCGCATCGCTGCCGGCGATCGACCGGCTGAAGCAGTTGACGGGGTGCAGGATCCGTCCGGTGCTGGCGCTCGAGGGGAACATCCGGGAGTTCATCAAGAAGTACTCGGGCGGGAACGTGAACGTGGACGAGTTCCTGACGTCGCTGACGGCGCAGGACGTGGAGGTGGTCGAGCGGGAGACGGTGGACGAGGGGCAGCCTGCGGACCTGGACCAGATGGTCGCGGGGAGCCCGATCGTCAACCTGGTGAACGTGGCGCTGCTGACGTCGGTGAAGGAGGGGGCGAGCGACATCCACATCGAGCCCTCGAAGAAGGGGACGCGAATCCGGACGCGGATCGACGGGGTGCTGCGCGACCTGATGAGGCCGCCGCCCGGGATGCACGCGGCGATCGTGTCGCGGATCAAGGTGATCGGGAAGATGGACATCGCGGAGAAGCGGCTCCCGCAGGAGGGGCGAGTGCGGATCGTGGCGGAGGGTCGGGAGATCGACCTTCGGGTGTCGTCGATCCCGACGCTGCTGGGAGAGAAGATCGTGGTCCGGATCCTGGACAAGCAGAACCTGAAGGTTCGGCTCGAGGACCTGGGGATGCGGCAGGAGACGATGGTGACGTTCCGGAAGATCCTGGAAGAGCCGCACGGGCTGGTGTTCGTCTGCGGCCCGACGGGGAGCGGGAAGACGACGACGCTGTACTCGGCGCTGGATCTTCTGCGCGGGCCGGACGTGAACATCGTGACGGTGGAGGACCCGGTGGAGTATCAGTTGGACCTGATCAACCAGATCCAGGTCCAGGAGGCGATCGGGCTGGGGTTTGCCAGGGCGCTGCGGAGCATCCTTCGGCAGGACCCGGACATCATCATGATCGGGGAGGTCCGGGACGAGGAGACGGCGCACGTGGCGGTGCAGGCGGCGCTGACAGGGCACATGGTGCTCGCGACGCTGCACACGAACGACGCGCCCGGAGCGGTGGGCCGATTGCTGGACATGAACATCGAGCCGTACCTGCTCAGCGGGGCGCTCAACGGGGTGATCTCGCAGCGGCTGGCACGGACGAACTGTCCGGCGTGCCTGACGAGGTACTACCCCGGGGAGCAGGTGCTCGCGGACGCGGGGCTCTCGGAGATGAACGGGCGGGCGTTCACGAAGGGGGCGGGGTGTCGCCAGTGCCACGACAGCGGGTTCCGCGGCCGGCTGGGGGTGTATGAGCTGATGGAGGTGACGCCGGCACTGAGGCGGATGGTCCACCGAGCGGCGGCGGCGCACGAGTTGCGGGACAAGCTCCGAGAGCAAGGGGCGATGACGCTGCGCGAGGAGGGGGTGCTGCTGGCGATCGAAGGGCGGACGACGCTGGAAGAGATCCTGCGCGTGACGCGGAGCGACGACGACGCCGAGGTGATCCCGGTGCGGGAGGCGGCATGAGTTACGCGTACATTGCCTACGACCGATCGGGGAAGGAATCGCGTGGGAAAATCGACGCGCCGAGCGAGGCGGAAGCGGCGGACCGGCTTCGCCACCAGGGGTTGTTCGTTACGGAGATCAAGGCCGAGGGGGGCGCAGGGGGGGCGACGGTGGCACGCGGGCGGGGCCGGCGCGGGGGCCGACTGAAGAACCTGTCGATCGTTTCGAGGCAGATGGCGGTGCTTCTGGGGAGCGGGACGCCGGTGGTCGGCGCGCTCACGGCGCTGGAACTGCAACTGGAGGACCCGCGCTGGCGGGCGGTGATGGGGGATGTCCGAGCGAGGGTCGAGGAGGGCTCGACGCTGGCGGACGCGATGGGGGCGCACCCGCTCCACTTCGACGCCATCGCGCGGAGCCTCGTGGCGGCGGGCGAGGCGGGGGGCAACCTCGACAAGATGATGGATCGGCTGGCGACGCTGACGCGGCAGCAACTGCACGTGAGGAACAGCCTGGCGGGTGCGATGGTCTATCCGAGCCTCCTGATCGTCGTTGCGCTCTCGGTGCTGATGGTGATGATCCTGCTCGTGCTGCCCAAGTTCGCGGGGCTGTTCGAGTCGATGGACATGCCGCTGCCGTTCACGACTGAGGCCCTGCTCGTGGTGAGCAACGTGATCCGTGGGTATTGGTGGATCGTGGTCCCCGTGGTTCTCGCGTGCGGGGCGGGGCTCGTCGTCGGGCTCAAGACGCCTCGGGGCGTGGCGATGCTGCACACGCTCGCGGTTCGGGCGCCGCAGGTCGGGCGGCTGACGCGGAGTTTCGCGACGGCGCGGGTGACCCGGATCCTCGGTGTGCTGCTGGAAAGCCGCGTGCCGATGCTCGACGCGCTGAGGTTGACGAGCCAGGCGGCTGGGAATCGGCACTACGTGGCGCTGATGGAAAGGGTGCAGGAGGGCGTCACGCGAGGGGAGCCGGTGAGCGTGGCGTTGTCGGCCTCGGCGCTGGTGACGCCGAGCGTGTGTGAGGCGATCCGAAACGGGGAGCGGTCGGGGCGGTTGTCCATGTCGCTGCTGACGGTGGCGGACTTCCTGGACCAGGACAACGACGTGCTGGTGAAGTCGCTGACGAGCATCTTCGAGCCGGTGATCCTGCTCGTGCTGGGGCTGGTGGTGGGGATCGTGGCGATGAGCCTGTTCGTGCCGCTGTTCGATCTCACGTCCATGACGCAGGGAGGCGCCTGAATGGCACACGGACCCATCGGCGTGGACCTGACGTCGCGTCCGATCTCGATTGTTCAGCGTGAAGCGGGAGGCGCGCGGGCGGCGCGGGTCGCGCGGACGTTCGGCGCGGGTGGACTGGGATCGAGCGTGGCGGGCGCGATCGCACGGTCGGGGATGCACGGGCGGGAGGTCGTGCTGGTCGTGGGGAACGACTCGTGCCACGTCGCGCAGTTGGAACTCCCGCCGCGGGCGTCCGGCGCGCCGATCGCCAGGTTGGCCGAGCAGGAGGTCGCGCGGCTTCATCGGCTGGAACCCGGGTCGTTCGAGATGACGACATGGGACTCACCCGGCCCGGCGGCATCGACATCGCTGCTCGCCGTGGCGATGCCTCACGAACGGTCGGCGATGCACCTGGACGATTTCGAGTCGGTCGGCCTGGACGTGTCGGCGATCGAGCCTGCATGCGCCGTGATGAGCGAGTTGGGGCCGGGCCGTGGCGCTTCGTGCGTCGTGACGCTGGCGTGGCGTCAGGCGAGCCTGGTGGTGACGGACGGAGAGCGCCCGGTGATCGAGCGTTCGTGGGCCGAGGGCGGGTGTGAGGCACTGCTGGCTCGGTTGAAGGGAGAGTTGGGTCTGGATGGGCCCGCGGCCGAGCACGTGCTGCGGGAGTGCCTGCGAGGAGGGGCATCGACGATCCCCGAGGCCGTGCGGGGGAGGGCGGCGGTCACGATCCACGACCACTTTTCCAAGGCGGCGGACGAGATCGCGGTGTCGCTGGACTATGCCGATCGGAAGATGGCTCCGACTCGAGTGGGGGGGGTGGTCTTGGCGGGCCTGGGTGCGCTGCACGCGGAGATCGAGGCGATCGTTACGGGGGCGGGGATCGAGCCGGTGACGAGGTGGAGCACGCCGGAGATCGAAGGTTCTGAGGCTGGGGTGGACGCGTTGGCATGGGCCGCGGCAAGGAGGTGGGGATGAGCCTGCCGCGCGTGAACCTGATGCCTTCGAAGCGGACAGCGGCCCGGCGTGTGCGGGCGAGGGTGCGTCGCTGGGCGGGGGTGACCGGGGTGACGTTCGCGTCCCTGGCCATGCTGCAACTGGCGCCGGGCCCGGCCCTGGCGGAGGCCGAGGTCCTTCTGGAACGTCGCCGTGTGGACGCGTCATCGACGGCCGATCGGCTGCGGACCGAGAACGCCGAGTTGCGGCGGAGGCTCCTGGACACTCGCCGCAAGGTTGCGGAGGCGAGCCAGTTGAGCGACCGTCCGGACTGGAGCATCGTGCTGGCGCTGCTGGCGTCGAGGACCGGCGATCGGTTGTCGCTCGAGACGTGCGAGGTGACCCCGCTGCCCGGGAAGGGGCACCGGATCGCGGCGAGCGGACGAGCGCTGACGCAGGGCGAGGTGACGCGGTTTGTGCTGGATCTGGAGGCTCCCGGGCTCTTCAACACGGTGGAGTTGACGCGGTCGCGGCGTGACTCGGCCGAGGGCCGGGACGAGGTTCGCTTCGAGATCGAGTGCGTGCTTCTGGACGACGCGAAGGGAACGACGCGATGAGGGTGTGGACGGCGGACATCGCGGGTGCGGTGGTGCTCACCTTTGCGGGGTTGGCGGGGTATGCGACCGTGGTGAGGCCCCACGTCGTTGCGGGGGAGAGTTTCGCGCATCGGCAGGAACTGGCGCAGGAGGCGGAATCGGAACTCCGCGTGCTGCAGGGCGAGCGTGAGACGCTTCGCATGGAACTCCAGCAGGCGATGGGGGAGTTGGGCACGAGGTCGCTGCAACTGAGGCCGGCGGCGGACCTGAACCGGCATCTGGCGGCGATCAACGACCTGGGGACATCGATCGGGCTGAAGATCGACGAGATGAGGACGGGAGCCGCTCAGACGCGTCCGGGGCACGTGAGCACGCGGATCGACGTGCTCGGCCGCGGGACGTATCCGGACGTGGCGAGGTTCATCCATGAGGTCGGACGCCAGCACCGGGACACGCACGCCCTCGGGCTTCGGCTGACGGCAGGGGCCGAGAACACATCGATGTTTGCGGTCACGCTGGAATGGCTTGCCCAGCCCGCCAGATAGGCAAGAAGAAGGTGAGAAGGGGGTGGCCCGGGGCGGGAGTATTCCGCCTTTTTTGGTTGCCATGAATCTGTCACGACAACGTCGGATCTCGTTGGGGCTCCTGGGGCTGGGCATCGCGGCTCTCGCGGTGGATCGGCTGGTGCTTGCCGAAAACGGCCAGGGGCTGACCGGGCCGGCGATGAGCGCCGCGGCGTCACTGCTTGTGGTCCCTTCGTCGCCGGCCTCGCTGGGCTCGCTCAGCCCGGCGAAGTCGGATCGTGTGCCGGCGCCTTCGGAGCGGCTGGCAGCGCTGGCGCTGAAGGAGGACTTTGACCTGTTGAGCGTTCGGGATGCGTTCAAGACGCTCGGGTACGAGGGCGAGGCGTCGTCGTCGGCACCGGCACCGACGGCGGGGTCTGCGGATGAGTTCGAACGAAGGCATCGAATCACGGGGATGATGACGTCACGGACGGGGAAGACGGTGATCATGGTGGAGGGCAAGGCCCTGCAGGTGGGGGATGAACTCGAGGGCTTTGTGCTCAGGTCGATCGACGGGGAGGGGGCGCTGTTCGCGCGGGGGAGCGACGAGGCGAGGCTGGCGAGGCCGGGCAGGACCGAGAACCGGTAAGCGGCGGAGTGAAATCGCAAGCCCGCTCATCCCGGGCGGGTCTTGCGCCGATGGATGGCCCTGAGCGCCGGGAATGACCCCGGTATCTCGGAGGCCACCCATGAACCTTGCGGCACGTCGACGGACCGGTGCGTTCAGCCTGATCGAACTTGTGATCGTGGTCGTCATCATCGGGATCATCGGATTGATCGCGATCCCGAGGATGAGCCGCGGCTCAGCCGGAGCGGCAGACTCGGCGTTGACGGCGAACCTGGCGGTTCTCCGCAATGCGATCGACCTCTTCCAGGCGGAGCACGACGGGACGTTCCCGACCGAGGCGAGCATCGCGAACCAGTTGACGCAGTACACGAACCTGGCGGGCGCGGCGCAGGCGACGAAGGACACGTCGTTCATCTACGGGCCCTACCTGCGGGCGATCCCCGCGCTTCCCGTGGGGACGAAGAAGGGCAACAACCTGATCGCGGCGGCGGATGCCGCGGGCGTGGGTTGGATCTACGACGAGGCCAAGGGCACGATCCACGCGAACCTGCCTGTGGGCGAGGTCGATGTCCGGGGCGTGCCGTACAAGGACTATTGATCCGGGGCGCGTGCCGGAGGGCTCTGGCATGCAGGCTCGGGTCTCACATGATGTGGCGCAAGGCCGGGGAAGCCGCTCCCCGGCCTTGCCGCCATTGGCGGGGCGAGGGGCGTTCTCGCTCTTCGAGTTGATGACGGCGATGGCGATCATGGCGGTGTTCGCGGCGATCGCGATCCCGCGGATGGGTTCGGCCTCGCACCGCTATCGCGCGGAACTGGGGGCGAGGCGGCTGGCGGCGGACCTGGAGGCGGCCTCTCGCTACGCGAGGTCGTGGAGCACGCCGGTGACGGTGGTTCTGGACGTCTCGACGAACGCGTACGCCATCTCGCCGTTCCCGGACGCGAAGTCGGGCGGGTCGGCGTCGAAGGTCGCGGTCGGCGCGGGGTCAAGCCGGGCCTCGCTGGTGTCGGCGGATTTTGACGGGGACGCGACGGTGGTCTTCGACACGCTGGGGATGCCCGACGACCCCGGGCACGTGGTGCTTGGGGTGGGGACATGGCGGTATCGCGTCGTGCTCGATGGTCTTGGGCGGGCACGCGTGACCAGGGATTCCTCGGGGACGGCGATCACCGAGGAGAAGGTGGACAAGCCGAGCGTGGGCGGGGGTGGGAAGTGAGGCGCGCGTTCTCGCTGGTCGAGATGGTCGTGGCGGTGGCGCTCATGGGCCTGGTGGGGAGCGTGCTGGTCTCGCTCATGACGCTGTCGACGCGAGCGATTCCCGGGCGGGAGGACGCGTCGACGATCACGCTCGACGTGGAACGGGCGCTGGGCCTCGTCTCGGCGGAACTCGCGGAAGCGATTGGGATCGTGTCGATGTCCGAGAAGGTCGTCGAGTTCCGTGTCCCGGATCGGGACTCGGACGGTGTCGACGAGGTCGTGCGCTACGAGTGGAGCGGGGTGAAGGGAGAGGCGATCAAGCGCGGCGTCAACGGCGCGACGCCCGTGGCCTGGCTCTCCGGCGTCGAAGGGTTCAAGTTGACCGCGTCAACGGCCGAGGCGCAGGCGACGCTGGCGCCGGTGCTGAGCACGACGGGGGAATATCTCATCGCTTCCTATACGGGGGCGGGGACGAACGATTACACGATCACATCGGCGAACTGGCAGGGGCAGTATGTGCTGCCGACGCTCCCCGCGGGGGCGGTTTCGTGGAGCGTCTCGCGCGTGCGGGTCGTGATGAAACTGTCGGGGGGCTCGGGCTCGACGGTCACGGTGGAACTGCGGCCCTCGAACGCGAACAAGACGCCGCAGTCGACCGTGCTGGCATCGACGGTGGTGAACAAGTCCGCGCTGTCGTCGACGAACACGTGGCTGACGGCGCCGGTGGGGATCCACGGGTTGTCCCCGGGGGTGGGGGTGTGCTTTGTCGTGAGGACGTCGGAGTCGAACTCGACGGCGACGTTGCGGTGGCAGAACGGGTCGGTGTCGCAGGATCCGCACACGATGGTGCGTTCGACGGACGGCGGGAGCGCCTGGAGCGTGATGACGCTGAGCGCGTGCCTGTACGAGGTGTACGGGACGCACACGATCGCGACGCCGGTGTCGGAGAAGCGGACGCATGCCCTGTCGGTGAAGGCGGAGATCGAGCGAGGCGGGGTCACGCTGCGTCGTGTGATCGCGCTGGCGAACCGGCCGGTGGTGGAGGACTGAGGCATGGGTCGTGAGGGAACAGTCCGGCCCGGGGGCTTCACGCTGGTCGAGGCCGTGGTGTCGATGCTGATCCTGGGCGGCCTAGGGGTCGCGGTGATGTCGACGGTGGGGGCCGCGGGGGCATCGAGGCAGCAGGTGGTGGAGCGGTCGCGGGCGCAGGCCCTGGCGACGGACCTGCTGAGCGAGGTGCTGTCGAAGGCGTACGCGGACCCGGAGGTGGGGCTCGGGATGATCGGGCGCGACGCGGGCGAGGCGGCCGACCGGGCGCAGTTCGACGACGTGGACGACTACCACGGGTGGGCGGAGACTCCCCCGAAGGAGATCGACGGGAACGCGATCGCGTGGGCGACGGGCCTGACTCGATCGGTGAGGGTCAACTGGGTGACGCCGGGCTCGCTCAACGGGACATCGGGCACGGGCACGTGGCTCAAGCGTGTCGAAGTGGTGGTGTCGCGGTCCGGCAAGACACTGGCGAAGGCGACGGGGCTTCGGGCGTATGCGTTCGACCTTTCGAATCTGACGCTGGATGAGGCACTCGTGAAGGAGCTCGAGCCGTGACGGGCGTGAGGAGAAGGACAAGCCGGCGCGGGGGCGCGTACCTGCTCGTGCTGGCGTGCGTGATGAGCACGACGGCGCTCTGCGCGGGAGGGCTGGCGCTGTCGCGGGCGCACCAGCGAGCGGCCGCGGACCTCGCGAATGTGGAGGAGGCGAGGAACCTGGCGCGCGCGGGGGTGGAGCTCGGGCTCCACATGATCCGGACGGAGACGGACTGGCGCACCGCGAGGACAAGCGGGGCGTGGGTGACGGGTCGGGCGCTGGGACGAGGGACGATCGATGTGCGCGTGCAGGATCCGGACGGGAGTTTCACCGACGATCTCAACGACAGCGTGGAGGTGACGGGGATCGGGACGGTAGGGCGGACGCGGCAGATCGTCCGTGTGACGCTTGACCCGCTCCATCAGCCCATCGATTCGCTCGGGACGGCGATGGCCTCGGCGGGCTCGATCACGGTCGGGCTGCTCGCATCGGCGACGGCAAACCAGGTGATCACCTCCAACAACGCCATCACGGCGGTGACGGCGTCGGTCCATGCGCCGGTCGAGGCGGCCGGCCTCGCGACGGGGCTGACGTTCTTCCAGTCGGCCAAGTCGCTCCAGCCGACACGGACGATCCCGAATGCCGGCGAGGTGATCGCGGCCTATTCAGCGATCGGCACGACGATCAGCATCAACTCGATCCCGAGCAACCGGATCGAGAACGTTGTGCTCGGGCCCGGGATCAACCCCTACGGGGCGGCCGATCCGCGGGGCATCTACATCATCGACTGCAAGACGAAGGACATCACCCTGCGGAACTGCCGCATCGTCGGGACGCTGGTGCTCGCGAACCTGGACAAGGAAGCGATCATCGACGGCCCGGTGTCGATGCAGGCGTACGAGCCCGGGATGCCGGCGCTGGTGGCGAGCAAGGACATCAAGACAAAGGCGGACGGGAGCGCGCTGAGCGAGGTGTCGTCGGGGGTGAACTTCAACCCGTTCGGGCTGGGCGAAGGGTTGCAGATGGATGCGGACCTGGTCGACACCTATCCAAGCCGGATCCAGGGGCTGGTCTACGCCGGGCGCAACTTCGAGAACACCGGGACGCTCACGGTCCAGGGGACGGTGATCGTTGTGGGGTCGGTGGCGATCTCGGGTTCGGTGTCGATCCAGTACAACTCGACAGTGATGGCCAAGCCGCCGCCGGGGTTCCGTGCGGAACCGGTGATGAGGGTGCGCCCGGGCTCGTGGCGTCGCGGGACGGAATAGTCATCGCTGGGTCGCCAGGACATAGGCCCAGTTGAGCACGAGTGCCGCGAGGGCCAGGACGATCACGGCCGTCCACTGTCGGCGTGAGGCATCGACGCGGATTCGGCGAGCGAGGAGGACGCGCGACGCGATCCAGGCCGCCAGCCCGAGGTCGAGCACCGAGATGAGCGGATTGAGAGTCGCGGCGCGGAGGGGATCGAGCGAGAGCAGCGCAAGCCCGGCGCGGGTTGCGCCGCAGGATGGGCATGGGATCCCCGTGGTCCGTCGGACCAGGCACGCCGTGAGGTCCTGCCCGGTCGCGCGCCCCAAGGCGTAGACGAGGGCGCCAAGGACAACCCAAGCGAGAACGATGATCGCGGGGGGCGACTTCAGCCAGGTCCAGCGGGAGGCGGGTTCAAGGCGGAGCCGGATCAGTAGCCTCCGCCGCCCGAGGCCGCTCCGATCGCGCCGAGGATCAGCAAGCCAACGAAGAAGAGGATACTGAGCACGATCGAAACGCCGGCGACGATGATGTGGATAAGGGAGACAATCTTGGCGGCCTGGACCGTGCCCCTGCCGGAGGGATCCATTCGGCCGGCGTCCATCTCCGCGAGATCGGACTTGGCCATGAAGTAGGCACAGACGCCGAAGATGATGCAGACAACCCAGGAGAGGATGGAGAAGACGAGGAGCATGGTTCCGCGATGGGGGCGCATGCCGGGGGTGAACACTTCAACCTGGGTCATGAAGGGGCTCCGTTAGAAAAGGATGCTCGGCGGACAAGCGTGTATCTTGACAAGGCTGGCAACGGAGAGCAAGCGTGGATCGCAACCTTGCCTTGGGGCTCGTCGATGCGGTACTCCGCGCGGTCGAACCCGCGCCAGCACTGCATCGAGCATGGATGCTTCCCGGAGATGGCCCGGCTTGGATCGTGGGGATCGGGAAGGCGTCGATCGGACTGGCGGGTGAGGCGGCGGGCATCCTGGGAGAAAGGCTCCGCGGAGGGGTCGTCTGCGCGCCAGAGGCGGTGAACCTGCCCGGGCTGGAAGTCTGCGTGTGCGACCACCCGTTGCCGACGGTGCGGAACCTCGCCGCGGCCGAACGCGTGGAGCGGCTGGTCCGAAATGCTTCAGCCGACTCGACGCTCGTGGTGCTCGTCAGCGGGGGAGGGTCGGCCCACCTGACGCTTCCGCAGGATGGGGTAAGTCTCGAAGACCTTCGGGAGATGACGGATGCCCTTCTGCGCGGCGGGGCGGCCATCCGGGACCTCAACACCTGTAGGAAGCACCTGGAGCGACTCAAAGGCGGTCGGCTGGCGGCAGCCACCCTCGCGCGAGTGGAGACGTTCATTCTCTCGGACATCCCCGGTGATCCGCTGGATCAGATCGCCTCCGGGCCGACGGTCGCCGACCCGACCACCAACGACCAAGCGATCACTGTGCTGCGGCGTGCCTCGCCCGGCCTGGCGGCGAGGCTGGGCCCACGCATGGTCGAAACGCCTAAGTCGCTGCCCTCGCGTGTGTCGCCCCCCAGGGTGATCGCGGGAAACGCGGATGCGGTGCGGTCGGCAGCACGGTGGCTCTCCGAGAGAGGACAGGCGGTGACGATCGCTGCGCAGGACGCGAAGGGAGAGGCAAGGGGGCTCGGAGAGGTGATCGGGGCATGGTTAAGGTCGCTTGCCTCCCCAGGGATCGGAGGCGTGTGGGGCGGTGAGACGACGGTCAGCGGCGTGCCGCGAGGGGCGATCGGGGGGAGGAACCTCGAAGCCGCGGCGTCGGCAGCGCAGGCGATCGCGGGGATCCGTGGGGCGTACGTGCTGACGCTGGCGACCGATGGGAAGGACGGGTCGAGCGATGCCGCCGGGGCCTTCGTGACGGGTGAAACGGCAGCCGCGGCGAAGGGATGCGGGGTGGATCTCACGTCGGCGCTGGACACGCACGAATGCCATGCGGCACTCGACGCGGTGGGGGCGCTCGTCCGGACAGGGCCGACGGGGACGAACGTGGCCGATCTCGCCGTGGCGGGCCTCTGGCGGGGCGAGGTAGACTGAGGGGCATCATGCGTCGCAAGACTCGGATGTCGACGGGGATCGCTGCGGTGCTGGTTGTCCTGGGCGTGCTGATGGCGCTGGGGCTGCTCGTCGCGATGTTCTTCGGATGACATGGAACGGGCTCGACGGGTCCGTGCGTCGATCGGCGTGCATGCCGGTACGATCGCGGCGTGGATGCGCTGCTCGCGGAACTCGATCGGTGCCTGCTCGTGGACCGGATGCGTCTGCGTCGCAGGCTGGAGGCCGCACGCGGCGACCCGTCCCGGCTGGAGACGGTGTCGAGGCAGGTCCGGCTGGCGGTCGAGCGGAGGGCGCGTCGCGACGCGGCCAGGCCTGAGTTGGAGTTTGATCCGAGCCTGCCCATCGCTCATCGGCGGGAGGAGATCGCGGAGGCGATCCGCCGGCATCCGGTGGTGGTGGTCTGCGGCGAGACGGGGTCGGGGAAGACGACCCAGTTGCCGAAGATCTGTCTCTCGATCGGGCGCGGCTCGGACGGGCTGATCGGGCACACCCAGCCGAGGCGGATCGCGGCGAGATCGGTGGCGGCGCGTCTTGCTGAGGAGTTGAGGGCGGATCGCGTCGTGGGATACAAAATCCGGTTCGGCGACCGGACGAGCGACGAGACGCTCGTCAAACTGATGACGGACGGGATCCTCCTGGCGGAGACGCAGTCGGATCGGCTACTGGCGGCGTACGACACGCTCATCATCGACGAGGCGCACGAGCGCTCGCTGAACATCGACTTCATCCTGGGCTATCTCCGCCACCTGCTGCCGCGGCGGCCCGATCTGCGCGTGGTGATCACGTCGGCGACGATCGATCCCCAGCGCTTTTCGACGCACTTCGGAGGGGCGCCGATCATCGAGGTCTCGGGCCGGACGTATCCAATCGAGGTCAGATATCGACCAGTGGCGGACGGGGCGATGAACGACGAGCCCGCGGCGGCGATCCTCTCCGCGGTGGATGAACTGGCGCGTGAAGGCCAGGGCGATGTCCTCGTGTTCCTGCCCGGGGAGCGGGAGATCCGCGAGGCGGCCGAGGCGCTCCGCAAGCACCATCCCCCGCGGACCCAGGTCCTGCCGCTCTACGCCAGGTTGAGCGCGGACGAGCAGATGCGGGTGTTCCAGCCCCATCCGGGGCGGCGGATCGTTCTGGCGACGAACGTGGCGGAGACATCCCTCACGGTCCCCGGGATCCGGTACGTCGTCGATACGGGGCTGGCGAGGTTGAGCCGTTTCAACTCGCGGACGCGAGTGCTGCGGCTGCCGATCGAGCCGGTCTCCCGCGCGTCGGCGGATCAGCGGGCGGGGCGGTGCGGACGCCTCGGGCCGGGCGTGTGCATCAGGTTGTATGAGGAGGCGGACTATCGGGGAAGACCGGCGTTCACGGATCCGGAAATCCTGCGCACGAACCTGGCGGGGGCGATCCTGCAGATGAAGGCGCTGAACCTGGGCGAGCCGGAGACGTTCCCGTTCGTTGAGGCGCCCGAGGCGCGGGCGATCCGCGACGCGTACGACACGCTGTGGGAACTCAACGCGCTCGACGAGCAGCGCCGGCTGACGCCCACGGGCGCCACGCTCGCGAGGCTCCCGGTGGACCCGAGGCTGGGGCGGATGATCCTCGCCGCGGACACCGAGGCGTGCCTGGACGAGGTGCTCGTCATCGCGGCGGCGTTGTCGGTGCAGGATCCGCGCGAGCGGCCCATGGCCGCGGCGGAGCAGGCGGACCTGGCGCACGCGGCGTTCCGTGACGATCGCTCGGATTTCCTGGGCATCCTGAAGTTGTGGCGGTTCTACCACGAGCAGGAGTCCAGGCTGAGCCGGTCGAAACTGCGGCGGGCATGCGTGCAGAACTTCTTGTCGTTCACGCGGATGCGGGAGTGGATCGACATCCATCGGCAACTGCTCGCGCTGGTGACGGAGATGGGGGTCCATCGGTCGAGCGCGGGCGGGGCGTACGAGCCCCTGCACAAGGCGCTGCTGGCCGGGCTGCTCTCGTCGGTCGGGAAGAAGGCGGAGAACAACGAGTACGCCGGTTGCCGGGGGACGAAGCCCGCGATTTTCCCGGGCTCGGGGCTCTTCCATAAGCCGCCCAGGTGGATGATGGCGGCGGAACTGGTGCAGACGACCCGGCTGTGGGCGCGGACCGTGGCAGGGATCGAGCCGGAGTGGATCGAATCGCTGGCGTCGCACCTGGTGAAGCGCACGTATTCCGAGCCGCACTATCGCGAGGAGGGCGCGTTCCCCGCGGTGTATGAGAAGGTCCTCCTGCTCGGGCTGGAGATCGTGCCCCATCGCCTGGTGAGCCTCGGGCCGATCGACGAGCGGCTCGCGCGAGAACTCTTCATCCGGCACGGCCTGGTGGAAGGCCAGCTGGACACGGGCGCGCCCTTCCAGCGGCATAACCGGCAACTCCTCGAGGAGGTGCGCGCGCTGCAGTCCAAGGCAAGGCGGGTGGACCTGCTCGCGGATGACGCGGCGATCTTCGAGTTCTTCGACAAGCGACTGCCTCCGCACGTCTGGAGCGGCTCTCGCCTGGCGCGATGGAGAAGGACCGAGGAGCGTTCCAACCCGAAGGTGCTCTGCATGACGCGCGAGACGCTGCTGGCGCACCCGGAGCACGTCCCGTCGCCGGAGGCCTTTCCGGACCGGATCCCGCTGGCCGGGCTGACGACGCCTCTGCGGTATCGGTTCGAGCCGGGCGATTCCAGGGATGGGATCACCATCACGGTGCCGGTCGAGGCCCTGCCGCAACTGGACGCGGCTCGAGGGGAGTGGCTGGTGCCCGGGATGCTCGCGGAGAAGATCGAGGCGCTGGTCCGGGCGCTGCCCAAGTCCCTTCGGAAGAACTTCGGATCGGTCACGGACTTCGCGCGGGCGTGTGCGGCGAAGTTCACGTTCGGCGAGGGGGCGCTGCACGACCTTGTCCGGGCGGAGATCGAGCGAGCGCAGGGCTTGCCCATCCCCGCGGATGCATGGCATGACGTGAGGTTGCCCGACCACCTCAGGCCGCTCTATCGCGTGGTCGATGCCGGCGGGAAGGAACTCGCCTGCTCGCGTGACCTCGACGCGCTCAAGCGGGACCTGAGGCCGCGCGCGGCGAGCGCCCTCGCCGCTCTCGCCAGGCGAGATCGACCCGAGCAGCGCCTCACGGACTGGTCGATCGGAGACCTGCCCGATCACGTGGACCTCTCGCGGTCGGGGGTCTCGGTCAGGGCCTACCCCGCCCTGGTCGACGAGGGTTCCCACGCAGCGTTGCGCGTGTTCGTCAGCGAGTCGGAGGCGAGGGAAGTTCATGGGCCGGGGACGCGGAGGCTGCTGGCGCTCGCGCTCAGGGAGGAACTACGTGCGGAGCAGAGGCTCCTTCCGGAGTTCCAGTCCCTGGCCGTGCGGTTCGCGGTGCTGGCCGAGCCGCGGGCGCTGCGCGAGGCGCTCCAACTGCGGATCGTGGAGCGGGCGGGGATCGTCGGGCCGATCCGCACGAGGCGGGCCTTCGACGAGGCGTTGACGCGGGCGAGGGAACGACTCGACTCGGCCTCGAAGGAGGTGGGCGAACTGACGGGCGAGGTCCTCTCGGCTCATCAGCGTGTCGCATTGCGTGTGGCCGAACTCACCCAGCCGGTCTTCGCCACGGTCGTCCGCGATGCGAAGGCCCAGCTCGCCTCGCTGGTGGGGCCGGGTTTTCTCGCGAGGGTGGCGTGGGATCGCCTGGTGCACTATCCGCGATATCTGGGGGCGCTGGAGATCCGCCTGGCCCGCGCCGCTCGCGCGGGGCTGGAGCGAGACGCGAGGCTGGCTGCGCAGGTCGCACCGTTCGCGGCGATGTACGCTTCTCTGGCGAACGCGCACGCCGAACACTCCATCTACGACCCCGAACTCGAACGCCTGCGATGGATGATCGAGGAGTTCAGGGTGTCGCTCTTTGCGCAGGATCTGCGGACCATCGAGCCGGTCTCTCCGAAGCGGCTGGACGAGCAGGCAGCTCGCGTGCGCCGGGTCTAGACCCCCTCAGTCCTTGGTTCCCTCGACGCGACCCGGCGTCGTGTACTTCTCGAGCGCTCGTTCCAGGTCCACGGCGTGGATATTCGCGAGGGTGCAGAGCCAGGCGAGGACGTCGGCGAACTCCTCTTCGAGGTTGGCCCTGTGCTCGGGAGTGGGGGGCTTGCCCTGGCGGTTGTTGTGGAGGGCGGTCGCGAGTTCACCGACTTCCTCGATGAAGAGGAGAAAGGTCCCCGCGCTCCCGCGGGCGGCATCGGTGGGGAGATAGCGTTGGCGGATGAGATCCTGGAACGCTCGGACGGTGAGGAGGTCGGGCGGCATCCGGGAGCGTAGCGAAGGGTGGGCTGGAAACCGCTAAGTTAGGGAATACTATCAAGAGCAGATGTCCCGGATCCTGACCATCCTTTGCGTGGTCCTCGTCGCCGGCTCGTGGGGGTGCACGGGGCTGCGGGACCATCGGCGCGCGATCGAGGATGCGTACGCCTCGGGGCGGTTTGACCTCGCGGCGGCTTCGCTCGATCGCGGCCCATCGCGATCGCTCCACGCGGGAGGGAGCGAACTGCTGTGGAAACTCGATCGGGGGGCCGTGGCGCTGGCGCTCGGGGATCACGCGACGTGCCTGCGGGTGCTGGAGGAGGCGGAGCGGGAGAACGAACTCGCCGGAGGATCAGACGTCGGAGATTCGCTCGCACGATGGGCGATCAACGACGCGGAGGCGCGGTACGTCCCCCAGCCGTACGAGGACGTCTACATCAATGTGCTCAAACTGATGTCGCACCTGCAGTCGGGGCGGATCAGCGGCGGCGCAACGGTGGAAGCGCGTCGCCTCGCGTCCAAGTCAACGAGGTTGAGGGACAGATACCTGACCTACCGGGCGCAAACGGCGAAGGAGGTCGGGGGCGAGGTCATGGCGCAGTCGGGCGGATGGGTGAGTGAGAACGACGAAGGGAACTTCATCGAGTCACCGCTGGGGACGTACCTCGCGTGCGTGGCGTTCATGGCCGACGGGGAGTCGAACATGCAGCGGGTTGCGGCGAGACGGCTGCTCGACTCGATCCGCCTCCAGGGGGACTTCATCGGGCCTGTTCGCGCGGAGGACTTCGAGGGCCTGGAAACGCGGCGGCTGGCGCAAGGGTCGGTGCTGCTGATCGCGCTCTCGGGGCGAGGCCCCAGCAAGCGGTCGAGGTCGTTCGGGCCGATCGTGATCGGGCGGGTGCCTGTTTACTTCGAACTCCCGGTGCTGATCCGGAATGCTTCTCGCGTGGCGCGCGTCGAGGCCGAGATCGAAGGCGAGGCGGTCGGCACTCCGCTCGCGCTGGTCGAAGATCTCAACTCGGTCGCGATGGAGAATCACCGGCGGGCGCTCCCGGTGATCCAGGCCCGGACGATCGCCAGGGCTGCGGTAAAAGCGGCGGCGTCGTATGCGGCGACGCAGGCGGCCCGGCAGTCGGTGAGCGATCGCGACAAGGGGTGGGTGACGGTGGTCGGCGTGGTCGGGGGGCTCGCGGCGATCATCGCGACGGAGCGGGCGGATACGCGGGCGTGGGTCACGCTCCCGGGGCAGGCGCACGTGGCGATCGTGGAGCCCTCGGGGCATGCCGCGCGGGCCCGTCTGGTCTATCGCGACGCGGGTGGGGGCGTCGTCTACACGAGCCGTTGGCTCGACCTCACCCCCGGTCCGGAGGGGCTGCGTACCCATGTCGTGCACTATTGGAACTGACGTAGCGTTCGGGCGCCAACGATGCCCCAGGCCACACCACGAGACGGAGGAACCCCGATGAGGACGATGATTCTTGCGGCACCGATCATGCTCGCCCTGATGTCGGGGGCGTGCCAGAAACGATGGGACATCTCCCGCGAGGATCCGGAGTCGGTGAAGGATTACGACTACCGGTTCGACGAGGACGACGCGAGGCAGATCGCTCGGGGGATGATCGGCGATGCGCTCTCGCGACCGTGGATCGACGAGTGGATGCGAGGCCACGGCGGGGCCCGCCCGCTGATGGTGGTGGGGAACATCAAGAACGACACGGAGGACTACATCAATCCGGACCTCATCACCGCGAGGATGGAGGAAGAGTTGCTCAACTCCGGGCGCGTCCGGATCAAGGCGCAGAAAGACCTCCGGCAGGAACTGCGCGACGAACGCCTCGACACGCAGTTCAACGATCCGGAGACCGTCAAGGCCGTCGCGAAGGAGGTCAACGCCGACTTCATCCTCGTCGGGACGATGAAGGATCAGAAGGAGCGGCAGGGCAACGACCGGATCATCAACTACTACATGGTCACGATGGAACTCATCGACGTCGAGACGGGCGAGAAGAAGTGGATCCGGTCCGAGGAGATCGAGAAGCGCGGCAAGCGCACGCGGTTCTGATCGCCGGCATCGTCCGCCGCGCGGTCAGAGCGGGCAGGCGGCGAACGCGGACTGGAAGCAGAGGAAGTCAAAGACGTCCCAATCGCCGTCGTTCTCGCAGTCCGCGTACGGGTCGTGGGCGGCGAATCGCGACTGGAAGCAGAGGAAGTCGAAGACATCCTTGTCACCGTCCTCCTCGCAATCGGCGTAGCACGTCGAGAGCGAGATGCGGATGTCGTCGACGAAGAAGTTGGAGAACGTCCCGCCCAGGCAGAGGCTCTCGAACTCGAGGCGAGCAACGCCCGAACCCGCCCACGGGGTGATGTCGATCGAGATGGGCACATACTTCTGGAACTGGGGGGACTGGTCGGCGGTCCAGCGACCGATGAGGCTGTCGTCGAGGCGGACTTCGAGGAAATCGAGCGGGTTGATCCCGACCTTGATCTCGAGTTCGAACTCGAGGGTTGCGCCCGGGGAGGCGGGGATCGTCACGTTCTGAGCGAGGAGCCCGTGCTCGATAAGGAGCGAGCCCCCGAACCAGGCCCAGTAGACGCCCGACTTTGGCCCGGTGCCGGTCCCGGTCCCGCAGACCGAGACGCGGCAGATGGGGGTGCCGAAGTTGGTGGACGATTCCTGCCAGATGCCCGCGTAGGGCCCGGCCTCGAAGCCGCCCTGCTGAACGATCTGCGCCTTCAGCGAGAAGGGGGCCCCCGCCAGGGCGAACACGACGAACAGCGTGCGCATGTTTCGAGACCTCTCTGCGGCCTTCTCCCTCGATGAAGGCTATGGCCGGTACGGGCGCGGGGCAAGCACTTACCCGTGCCGTTCGCCGCTGTCTGACAGCGTTTCGTCCGCAAGCCCGCGGCTCTGTTCGACGATGGACTCGGCACGCCACTGCGTGTCCGAGGAGAGGGGCTTGACCTCGCGGAGGCTCGACGCCGCGGCGGCGCGGGCCTGGGCCTGGCGGCGGACGAGGTCGGCGTGGGTGGTGAGGCGGGCGAGCGCCCGGCCGCGGAAATCGTCGATCGTCGAGAAGCCGTGCCGCTGCATGAACGCGTCGAGCCCGCGGCGGAGGTCGTGGATGAGCCCGTAGCCGTGGATCATCACGCCCGTGCAGACCTGGACGGTCGTGGCGCCGAGAAGGAGGTGCTCGATGGCGTGCTCGGCGCGCTCGACTCCCCCGATCGCCGAGAGCGACCGGCCCGGGTAACGGTCGCGGATGAGGGCGGCGGTTTCGGCGACCATGCGCAGCGCGATGGGACGGATGGCCTGGCCCGAATAGCCGCCCGGGGTGGAATGGCCCTCGACGGCGGGCTCCGGGGCCAGCGTGTCGAGGTTCACGCCCATGATGCTCAGGATGGTGTTGATCGCGCTCACGCCCTGGCAGCCGGCGCCAAGCGCGGCGTCCGCGGCGAGGCGGATGTCCGTCACGTTGGGCGTGAGTTTGGCCCAGACGGGCACGCGGGCGGCCTCCATCGCCCACCCGCAGACCCGCCCCACGAGTTCGGCATCCTGCCCGATCGCGGCGCCCATTCTCTGCTCCGGGAGCCCGTGCGGGCACGAGAGGTTGAGTTCGAGCGCATCGACACCCGTGGCCTGGACGCGTTCAACGATCTCGTGCCACGCGTCCCGCGAGGGCTCCTCCATGATCGAGGCGATGATGGTCTTGCCGGGGAAGTCGTCGCGGAGCCGTCGGAACTCGTCGAGCCACACGCCCAGGGGCCGATCGGTGATGAGTTCGATGTTCTCCCACCCCACGATGTCCTCGCCGAAGCGGAGCCGGGCATAGCGCGGGGCGACGTTGACGATCCGCGAGGCGTCCAGGAGCACGGTCTTGGAGACGACCCCTCCCCAGCCCTCGCGCAGGGCCCGGGCGATCACGTTCGCGTTCGTCCCCGGCGGGCCCGAGGCGATGAGGAACGGATTCGCCAGCGACAGGGGCGGGATCTCGACGCCGGGGTTCGACATGCCGGGACAATCCTAGAGCGGCACGCCGGGGGAGAGCGGACCTAGACTTTCCCCACGACGAAAGGGGAGCGCCGAGTGAACGTCCTCATCGCGGATCCGTTCGAGACTTCGGGCATCGAAGGGCTCAAGGCCCTGGGGTGCGTGGTGACGCACGAGCCGACGGTCGGGGCCGAGCGCCTGCCCGACGCGCTGGCCGCCTCGGGGCCCCAGGTCCTCATCGTGCGATCGACGAAGGTGCAGAAGCCCGCGTTCGCGGCGGCGAAGGGGCTCCGGCTCATCATCCGGGCCGGCGCGGGCGTGGACAACATCGATCTCCCCGCGGCGACGGCCGCCAAGGTCGCGGTCTGCAACTGCCCGGGGATGAACGCCGTCGCGGTCGCGGAGCTCGCCTTCGCCCACCTCCTGGCGCTGGACCGGCGGATCGTCGAGCAGACCAACGACCTCCGTGCGGGGGCCTGGAACAAGAAGGAGTACGCCAAGGCCCGCGGGCTCAAGGGCCAGACGCTCGGGCTCGTCGGCCTGGGCGCGATCGGGCGGGCGATGGCCTCGCGCGCCCTCGCCTTCGAGATGCGCATCCTCGGCTGGTCGCGGAGCCTGACGCCCGCCGCGGCCGCCGCGCAGGGCCTGGGCTTCGGCGGGAACGACCGGGCCTCCCTCCTCGCGATGCTCGCCTCGTGCGACGCCGTCAGCCTCCACGTCGCGGCGACGCCGGAGACGAAGAACCTCTGCGATGCGGCGTTCTTCGGGGCGATGCGCCCGGGCGCCGCGTTCATCAACACGTCCCGGGGGAGCGTGGTGGACGAGAAGGCCCTCGCCCGGGCCGTGGAGGACAGGGGGATCCGGGCCGGGCTCGATGTCTACGCCGACCAGCCGGCCCAGCCGCAGGGGGCGTTCGCCACGCCGATGGCCTCGCTCCCCGGCGCGACGCTCACCCACCACGTGGGCGCATCGACGAACCAGGCGCAGCAGGCCGTCGCGGACGAGACGGTGCGTCTCGTGCGGGTCTTCAAGGAATCGGGTCGGTTCGAGAACTGCGTGAACGCGGGCGACCTCCGCTAGCGCGGGCCGCCCCCAACAGGAAGCCACAGCCATGGGTGATCGGATCTTCAACTTCTCCGCGGGTCCCGGCGTCCTCCCCGAGGAGGTCCTCCGCCAGGTCCAGCAGGATGTCTGGACCATCGGCGGGTCGGGCATCGGCATCCTCGAGCACAGCCACCGCGGCAAGGTCGTGGACCGGATCTTCGAGGAGTGCGAGGCCGACTGCCGCGCGATCGGCTCCATCCCCGCCAACTACCGCATCCTCTTCCTGACCGGCGGCGCGAGCCAGCAGAACTGGCAGATCCCCATGAACTTCCTCCCCGCGGGGCGGACCGGGGATTATCTCATCACCGGCTTCTGGGCCCAGAAGACCTACGAGGGGGCCGCGAAGCTCGCCTCCTTCCCCGGGAAGCCCTTCGGCACGGCCCACCTCGCCGCGTCGAGCAAGGACAAGAACCATTCCTACATCCCCTCCGCCGCGCAGACGACCTACTCCGACCGTCCGGCGTACGTCCACTTCTGCGGGAACAACACGATCGTCGGGACGGAGTACCACGCCGAGCCCGAGGTCCCCGAGGGCGTCCCGCTCATCGGCGATCTCTCGAGCCACCTCTTCTCGCGGCCGCTGGACGTCTCGAAGTACGCGATGATCTACGCCGGCGCGCAGAAGAACGTCGGCCCCGCGGGGACGACGCTGGTCATCCTCCGCGACGACATGGTCGAGCGCGGGAGCAAGGACCTCCCCGAACTCATGCAATATCGCTCGTTCGTCCCGGAACTCTCCCGTCCCAACACGCCGCCCGTCTTCGCCGTCTATGTCATGGGCCTGGTCTTCAAGTGGATCATCGGGCAGGGGGGGCTGGCGGCGATCGGGAAGAAGAACCTCGAGAAGGTCAAGCCCATCTACGACGTGCTCGATTCGTCGGGGTTCTATCGCGGGCACGCGCGGCCCGACAGCCGGTCGCTCATGAACATCACCTTCCGCCTCCCCACCGAGGCCCTCGAGGAGGCGTTCATCAAGGAGGCGAAGGCCCACGGGATGGACGGGCTCAAGGGCCACCGCTCGGTCGGCGGGGTCCGCGCGAGCACCTACAACGCCTTCCCCGCACAGGGGTGCACCGCGCTCGCGCAGTTCATGAAGGATTTCGAGAAGAAGAACGGGTAGCCGCCGCACGCGCGCCACGCGGCGAGAGATGACGACCCTTGACATCTTCCGCGCAGGGAGTTGGTGTGCGCGCGTGGGCATGTGAACATGGCTGAGACTGATGTTTGATTGCTCTGCCGGGGGCTGCCGCCCCCCGGCACCCCCCGCCCGGAAGTGAACGAGGCGAGCGCGCCACGCGCAAGGGTGAT